>JAEIGA010003172.1_pt1 | contig 25871 bp, 16 predicted proteins | sample 9270691 | NCBI WGS metagenome assembly JAEIGA01 (sample SAMN17057246, study PRJNA624740) | gut metagenome | biome: biome; isolation source: fecal sample | host: Bos grunniens | place: China: Xizang | collected 2019
TCACACTAAAACCAACCACAATGATATTCAGTCCGGAAAAACTTATCAAAGACGTCATAGGAGTCATTCTTGACGGCAAGCACCTCAGTGCTGCAAGGATTGAAAACGGCTCGGTAGTAGAAATCATTCACAGAACGATCGACAACAAGGAAACCGAGGAAGTCATCTTAGGTGAAATCATCGAAGCCATCAAGGAAGTCTTGACTGAGAATATCTCGGGCATCGGCATCGGAGTACCCAGCCTGGTTGATGTCAAGAACGGCATAGTATTGAACCCCAGCATAATCCCGTCCTGGAGAAAGGTTCATCTCAAGGAGATTCTCGAAGAGCAGTTCAACATCCCCGTATATGTAAACAATGACGCTAACTGCTTTGTATTGGGAGAAAAGTTCTTCGGCAAAGCCAAAGAATTCGAAAACATCGCAGGAGTCATTACCGATACAGGTTTCGGAGTCGGACTGATCATCAACGGCAAACTATATTCAGGCAGGAATGCCGGAGCCGGTGAGTTCTGTTCGATCCCTTACCGCGATCACGACTACGAGTACTACTGTTGCAGCGGCTACTTCGAGGAGAAATACGGACTCAAGCATGAGATCCTGCTGGAAAGGGCCAACAGCGGCGACAAGATAGCACTTGCCATATATGAAATCTTCGGAATAGACCTTGGTAACGCCATCAAGGCAATCATGTTCGCATTGGATCCGGACGCAATTGTAATTGGAGGACGGCTTGCTACCGCATATGAATTCTTCGAGGCCTCAATGCTGAAGACAATCAACACCTTCAAACATCAAGGCACATTAAAGGAAATCAAGATACTTAATTCCGACGACCCATACATTCCTGTATATGGTGCCGCCGCACTATGCTTAGAATAACGCCATGGCTAAGAAGGTCACCATATACGATATAGCTGACAAGCTCAATCTGTCCCCATCTACGGTATCAAGAGCATTATCTGACAATTCTCTGATAAACATCCGTACCAGAGACAAAGTCAAGAAAGCTGCCATTGAATTGGGATATCTGGACTCTCCCGGACAAGCCTCGGAATCCTCTGTGATAACCATCATCGTTCCGGAACTTAACAACCACTTCTACAGCGGAGTCATCACATCTATCCAGGAATTCCTTGGAGATGAATACACATTATCCATAATGTGCTCGAACAATTCCGCCAAGACAGAAAAGAGCCTCGTTTCAAGACTGAATCCTGCACAGACAAGATGCCTGATCATATCGCAGAGCATGGACACCACAGATTGCTCGCACATCGAAGAAGCGGAAAAGAAAGGCATAAGCATAATCCTCTTCAACAGGATATACTACAACGGAACGTGTCCGAAGGTCATCATGGACGACTATATGGACTCTTTTGCCTTGACAAACCATCTTATATCTACAGGTCGCCGTCGCATTGCATTTGCAGCAAAACATTTCAGGTGCCCCATCTATCGGAACAGGATCCAGGCATATAAGGATGTTCTGCAAAAGAACAACAGGACATTCTACCCAGAATATCTGATATACAGCGAACTCACAGTGAGCGACACTCATGAGATAATATCAAGGTTCATAAAAATGGACCCGAGACCGGATGCCATAATTCTCCCATCATTCACATCAGCCCTTCAGGCAATCTCAATAGCCAGGCTCAACGGGATCTCCGTCCCTCACGACATTGCAATAGTCAGTTTTGACGAGGATCCGGAATGCAGATATGCCATCCCATCAATCACAGCAATAGAAAAACCAGCAAAGGAAATCGGCGAAGAAATCGCCAGAACAACAATCAGAATCTGCACGGGAGATATTGAAGGGAAGGAGTCAGTAAGAGTATTCAGCTCAAATCTCATCATAAGAGGTTCCTCATTCTCACGCTGACAACACTCAGACTGATTCATCATCACATAATCTGACATAAGGAGGCCAATCGGTCTCCTTTTTTGTGCTTCACCCATTTCTGCAACTTTATTGCAATTTTCGCAAATTGAATCAACTTCTTCTCAATTTTGTTGCAATTAATCGATTTAATCCATAGCTTTGAAATTCGGAAAGCTATATATAATTGCGTAGTTTCCATAAAAACCCATTGCAACATTATTGCAAGAAATTGAAACACAACACCAAAGCACAAACTATAACCAGTAACATGGAAAACATAATCGGCATAGATCTCGGCGGAACCACCATCAAAGGCGGAAGGATTGAAGACGGTCGTATTGTCTGCCAGACATCATCTGACACCCAGGCAACCCTCGGCGGCGACGTTACCATGAGCGTCCTTAAGAACGTAATTTCGGAGCTGATTACCGAAGAGACAAAGGCCGTCGGTATCGGAGTACCAAGCGTTGTGGACAGAGAGGAAGGTATCGTCTATAACGTTCAGAATATTGCAGGATGGGACGAAGTCCATATGAAAGCTGCGCTCGAAGCAGAATTCAATATACCTATTTATATAGATAATGATGCAAACTGCTTTGCATATGGCGAGAAGATCTTCGGTAAAGGTAAGGAGATCAGCAATTTCGTAGGTATCACATTAGGTACCGGACTCGGCTCGGGCATCATCCAGAGGGGAAGGCTCCTCGCGGATGCGAACTGCGGTTCGGGAGAATTCGGAGAGATCCCATACATGGGAACAAAACTCGAAGACTACTGCGGCAGCCGCTTCTTTACAGAAATCATAGGAACTAACGGTCATGACCTTTCGCTCAAGGCTCGCAGCGGAGACACTGAGGCAATCGAGGGATTCAACAGATACGGACAGCATCTTGCATACCTCATAAAACTGATTGTCCTTGTCCTCGACCCTGAAGCCGTGATCTTCGGAGGCTCCATCGCAAAGTCGTTCGATCTATTTGAAGGGGCAATAAGAGCAAATCTGACCGACTTTCCTTACCCGAAATCAATGGAAAAACTGAAGATAATGGCATCGGAACAGAAAGATTGCGGGATTCTCGGTGCCGGAGCTTTATGCATCAACAGAAACTAACTAACCCATATACACAATACTATGAAACGCCTAATAATTACATTCCTTGCCGCGTTCTGCCTGACTGGTCTGCAGGCATGGGCGCAGGAACTCCCCATCAAGATGGAGGAGCTGAATGCAATCCAATTCAAGGAGGCTGTCGCAAAAAGTGAAAAGACAGTCATTCTCCCTATCGGCGTTCTGGAGAAGCATGGACCTCATATGCCTTTAGGCACTGATGTCTACACAGCCAGAGAAATGGCGCTTCGCGCTGCCGAGAAGGAGTACACTGTGGTATTCCCATGGTACTACTTCAGCCAGATCAACGAGGCCAAGCATCAACCTGGTACCATCGCCTACTCTCCTGAACTGATCTGGAAAATCCTCCAGGAAACCCTCGACGAGCTGTCACGTAACGGTTTTGAGAAGATCATCATCGTCAACGGACACGGCGGAAACAAGGCCTTCCTTGAGTATTTCGCAATCTCACAGCTTTCTGAAAGAAGGGATTATTCTCTCTACTGGTACCAACCGGCATATGATCCGGCTGTCATCAGAAAAGCAGAGGCTCTGACAATGCACGACAAGCTCGACCAGCATGCCGGCAACAGGGAGACTTCAATGGTAGAGGCAATCGTACCTGACCTTGTACACCCTGAACTTGCTGGCAACCAGCCAGGTGTCGACTATGACCGCATCAACAATCTGCATCATGTCTACACAGGCATATGGTGGTATGCAAGCTACCCTAATCACTACTCAGGAGACGGTTCGAAGGCTACAGCTGAAGCTGGAGAACTCATCCTCCAGAGCGTGACAGAACAGTTCGCCGAGGTAATCCGCGAAATCAAAGCCGACAAGAACGTCCCTCAGCTTCAGGAAATGTTCTTCAAGGACGCAGAAGACCCAATGAACACAAAACAACCATATTAGAGACCTAATTAATCGATTATGGATAACACTAACCACATCCGCGCATTTTCTGAGGAAGGAAAGCACTGGATCGTCAGAGTACTGACAATCGCTGCTTTATTCTTCATTTGTGCCCCCCCCAACTGGGCAGGAAATGTAAACAATGAGATCTCTGCCGAGCAGCAGAGCATTACAGTTTCCGGAAAAGTAGTTGACGAATCCGGAGAGCCTCTCATCGGAGCCGCTGTCCTTGAACAGGGCTCAAGAAGCAACGGAGTTATCACCGACCTTGATGGTAACTTTACAATTGAAGTAAAAGGTAATGCAGTCCTTGTAGTATCAAGCGTTGGCTTTACTGAAGAACTTGTATCCGTAAACGGCAGGACAAACATTACCATCGTTCTCAAAGAAGACACCAAGGTTCTGGAAGAGGTAGTGGTCACTGCCTTTGCAACTCAGAAAAGGGTAAATGTAACAGGTGCCATCACATCAGTCGGAGGAGATGAAGTACTCCAGGCTCCTGTAGCAAACGTATCTTCAGCACTGGTGGGTATCACCCCTGGTCTCAGCGCAGTTACAGTCAGCGGTGAGCCTGGCCAGGATGCTGCGGACATCGCAATCCGAGGCGTGTCATCATATGCCGGCAATACAGCTCCTCTCATCGTCATCGACGGTATCGAGCAGCCTTCAAGCCAGGCCATGAGCATCCTGAACAGCTTGAATCCTAACGACATCCTCGGAATTTCCGTCCTCAAGGATGCATCTTCAACAGCGGTCTACGGTATCCGTGCAGCTAACGGTGTAATCATTGTCACCACAAGACGCGGTCAGGTAGGAAAGCCAAAGGTAAGCTTCTCCGGTAACTTCGGACTTACAAACGCTACAAACCTGCAGAGAGGTCTTTCGTCATATGAATATGCATTATTCAGAAACGAGGCTGTCATGAATGAGGTAGACGGATATGGAAGTACTCCTCTTATGAACTATCTCTTCACCGAGGATGACCTATGGAAATTCCAGAACAACAGAGACTTCACTCCTAAGGAGGTAGCAGCGATGAACCTTACAGACGAGCAGAAGCAGCAGCTCCTCAACAGCCCTGCCCTCTACTATGGTACTTCAGATGCATATGCAGAGCTATATAGCCGCGTTGCGCCACAGTGGCAGGCAAACCTCAGTGTATCAGGTGGTACTGAACGTGCTAAATACTATGTATCGTTGAGCTACTTCGACCAGCAGAGTATAATGCAGAACACCAACTACTTCAATGTAAACACAGGTTCAAGATATCAGAGATACAACGTAAGAGCCAACATTGATGTAGACATCTTCAAGAACACCACTCTCTCAATCAACACTTCTGGCCAGTTCGGCGTAAACAAGGGTCCTGGAACAGGTTCTCTATATAGTCGTTACAGCAGCATCATGCAGATCATCTATGAGGGTAACCCGTTCACCAACAGGGCACTCATAATGGATGACAAGCTCATCGTAGATTTCAACCGTCCAGAGAACTCAGTTCAGGATCTTCTCCAGAAGAGAACAGATAACGAAATGACAGGAAGCTGGCTTCCTGCATTGCTGACACGTTCACTCGGAGTGACCTCCAATACACGTATTGACGTGACGATGAAGCTCAGACATGACATGTCTTATCTCGTAAAAGGACTCGATGTCCAGGCAAGCGTAAGATATCAGGAAAATGCAAGCAAGGTCGCAGTGCAGTCTTTTGCTCTTCCTCAGTACACAGTAAGACGCAGCCAGACTAACCCTAACGAGTATGAATTCTTCGGAGGTACAGTGGGAGCTGACGGATACTCATCAGGTTCATGGGGCGGTATGCGTGACTTCTACGCAGATGCGACCATCAACTATCAGGGTAACTTCGGCAAGCACTCCGTAGGAGCTCTCCTCCTCGGCCGTGCCACCAAGTACACCATGCCTGGTGATAGTTTCAATACCCCAAGCGGTCTTATCGGAACATCAGCACGTGTGACATATGACTATGACACACGTTATATGTTCGAGGCAAACGTAGCATACAACGGAACAGAAAACTTCGCAAAGGGCAAGCGCTTCGGTCTCTTCCCTGCATTCTCTGTCGGATATGTGATTTCGAATGAACCATTCTTCCCTGAGAACAATACCGTAACATTCCTCAAGCTTCGCGGAAGTTATGGAGTTGTAGGTAATGACCAGATCGGTGGCAGACGTTATCTCTACCTCCCTGGAACCTACTCGATAAACCTCGCCAACGGAGCATTCACAGGTGTATATCCTTCACCATCCGGTTCTGCAAACGGTAACTACTACCAGTTCGGAACAAGTACCGGTGCACATAACACGGTATATAACGGATCTGCAGAAGGAACACTCGGTAACCCTGATGTTACTTGGGAAAAGTCAGAAAAGACCAGTGTCGGACTCGAGGCCAGGTTCTTCAAGAACAGACTGTCTCTCACAGCAGACTACTTCAGTGAGGACAGAAGGGACATCCTCACCACACTTGGTGTAATCCCTTCAACATTCGGTCTTCCTTCAGGAAGTACACCTCCGGTAAACGTAGGACGAGTAACAAACAAAGGTTATGAAATTGTACTTGGATGGAAGGAGAAGAGAGGAAACTGGGGCTACTATGTAGAGGGTAATGTTACCTATGCAAAGAACAGGATCGAATATAGAGCAGAGGCTCCTAATCCTTACGACTGGATGAACCAGACAGGTCACAGTATCGGACAGAACTTCGGTTATAAGACTGACGGATACTATGACACACTTGAGGAGCTCAACAGCCGTCCATACTTCTCGGCAAGTGCGAATGCCGTGACTCTCGGTGACATCAAGTACCTTGACCTCAACGCTGACGGCATCGTCGACACCAAGGATATGGCTCCGATAGGCTACCCTAACAGACCTATGATGCAGTTCGGAGGAAAGCTAGGATTCAGCTATAAGGGTCTTGATGTAAAGGTTGTCCTGTCAGGTACAGCAATGGGTACATACTACATCTCCCGCATCACCAGCCCATTCTTCAAGAGAGCCGGTAACGCATTCAGATGGCAGTACGAAGGCAGATGGACACCTGAAAAGGTTGCCAATGGCGAGCCTGTCACATATCCACGTGCCGTATATGATGCAACTCAGGATCACTACAACTTCGGTCCTAAGAGTGATCACTGGACTCTTTCAAGCGACCACCTGAGAATCAAGAATGTAGAGATCGGTTACTCATTCGACCCTAACTCTCCATTCATGAAGAGATCAAGGATTTCAGGACTCCGCGTATATGTGAACGCAAACAATCTCGCAACAATGTTCGACAAGATGAGACCTTACGGTATCGACCCTGAGACAAAGGACAACATGGGTGGTTCAGAGGGTAACATCTCATATGTTTTCCCTCTTACGAGGACAACTAACGTCGGAGTTAACATTCAATTCTAAGGAGGAACTGACATGAAGAATATAAAGAACATAATATTGGCTCTTGCAATCCTTGCCGGTTTCAGTTCATGCGACCTCTTCCTCGAAATGCCGGAAGTTACCGGTAGCGTGTACAAGGAAGATGTCTTCTCAAACAGGAAGGATGCGGAAGGTATGCTTTGGAGAGCATATCACAGAGCATTACGCGACGGTCTGCCTGAAGGTTGGCAGATTAACCACGGAACTCTTGCCAGTTTCTCAGGTGAGATAACCAGAGGATATAGCTGGCATGCCGGTTACAATCTCGTTGTTAACGGACCTACAACATCCAGTCAGGGATTCCCTGCCAACTATGACGAAAACTGGCAGGTCATCAGAATATGCTGGTTGGTAATCGCAAACATAGACAACGTGCCGGAGGCTGAACTTAGCACAGAGATGAAGGAATACATGAAGGGAGAGGCTTATGGTCTTATGGCTTACCGTTACATGGGTATGCTCTATAGATGGGGAGGTGTCCCTATCGTATTGCAGGCGAATGAGATGACTGACGAAATCAATTTCCCAAGAGCAACCGTACAGGAAACACTCAATCATATTCTTTTCCTTGTAGAAGAAGCTGAAAAAAGGCTCCCTAATGACTGGGTAGGCATAGAAGAAGGTATAGGCGACAAATGGGTAGGACGACTTACCAAGGGTGCCGTACTTGCAATGAAGGCCCGTGCCCTCACTTTTGCGGCCCGTCCTCTCTTCAACTCAGAGAAGTCATACGTTGACGAGAACAACCTCAAGTTTGATGGAGATAAGGAAATCGTATGGCTCGGAGGATATGACGAACAGCGTTATCGTGACGCAATCGATGCTCATCTTGCAGTGCTCGAATGGGCAAAGCAGAATGGCAAGCACCTTATCTTCACCGCAGGAGAAGGCAAGCAGAACACCTATGAACAGGCTATCGACGACTATGGTCGTGGAGTATCCGAGCTCAATGGTCCGGAACTCATCCTCGCCTTCAAGATTGCCAGCAAACAGCAGATTCAGAATAACATGAATGAAGGTTATAACTGGTCAGGCTATGTCAATCTCGAAGAGAGGTCTCAGAGAGGAATGCTTACAAATTTCGTAAGACTCTACCGCGATGTTGACGGTAACGAAATCGACTGGCCTCACGTTGGTGAGTCAGCTCCACGTCCGATCGATGATTTCTTTGCAAACATTGAAAAGATTGAGCCACGTTTCCGCGTTGACATCTGTGTGCCAGGTATGTATGGTCGATCAAATGACGGAGATGCTAACTGGAATGAAGATATGGGACACCTCGGAAGCCTTACAACCAACACTGACATTGCTGCCAGCATGTCAAGAGCTGTTGAAGGACGTGGTGCCGGTGCGCCTACAAAATTCTTCTACAACTCCGGCGCAAGAGGATGGTTTGAATTCCCATTGTTCCGACTTGCTGAGAACTATCTTCACCTTGCAGAAGCATATAATGAGCTCAAGGACGATGTCAATGCCCGTAAGTATCTGAACATCATCAGGAACCGTGCAGGTCTCCCTGCTACTGACGAGACAGATCAGGCGAAGCTCAGAGAGCTTATCGTACGTGAAAAGGCATTGGAGTATTTCGAGGAAAACCACAGATACTACGATGTAAAACACTGGAAGCATCCTGAAATCGGTTCGGGCATCCTTGGCGGAGATATGACAGAAATCTCATATCTGACAACTGATGGAAATCAGAAGGAAGCTCTGGTGTCTTATTGGGATGCTTATTCATATACAGCATACTGGCACCCTAAATGGTTCCTTGAGCCATTCTTCCAGACTGAGGTCAACAAAGGCATCATCTGCCAGAACCCTGGTTATTAATGAACAATTCCAAAAGAAAATAATATGAAGACATATAGAATAACAAGTCTGATTTTGGGGTTGGCGTTTGCTGCGACCTTGGACGCAGGTGCTCAGGCTCTCACATCGAACCCTGACAGCCTCCTGGTTCCCGCAAATCTGGTACAGACATCTGTAACCAGAAACACTGGCGCAGTTGCGACTGTAAGCGGTGAGGAACTCTATGAGTCCGCTACTCCGAATCTTACAAACACTCTTTCAGGCAAACTCCCGGGTCTCTTTACCATAAAGGGAGACGGCACACCTGGATACGGTACATCAAGAATGTACATAAGAGGCATCGGTTCATATGCACAGGACACTGATGTAAATACCTTGAGATACTATGTTGATGGTTTCGAAGTGAAACCGGAATATATCGAATTCCTTTCTCCTGAGGAAATCAGTTCAATATCGGTTCTAAAGGATGCTGCCGCATTGGCTACATTCGGAATGAACGGTGCGAACGGAGTTCTCTGGATAGAGACAAAGAGAGGTAATATAGGAGCCCCTGTAGTTTCATTCCAGACACGTACAGGTGTACAGCAGCCTATCAATATTGCAAAGCCTCTGGGTGCATACGAATACGCATACTTCTACAACCAGGCAGTCAGCAATGACAATGGCAGGGTATGGACCCCTCAGTACGATGATGAAGCACTTAACGCTTACTACTACGGACAGGGAACTGACGTAAACTGGTATGACGAAGTATACAAGAACAACGGAATGTATACTGATGGTTCGCTCTCTTTCAGAGGTGGCTCGGACATGGTACGTTACAATGTTGTCCTGGACTACGCAAATCAGCAGGGTCTCTTCAATGTGAAGAATACAGACTACACATCAAATGCAACATATGCAAAATACGGCGTGCGTACCAACTTCGACATGAAGTTCGGTAAGGTACTGACAGTAAGCATGGATATTGGTGGACGTCTCGAAGACAGGACACGTCCTAACTATGACATCTATACCCTTACTCAGGATGTACTCAACTACCCTGCAAACATTTACCCTATCACTGACGAAGCATCGACCGACCCTATCAGCCAGTTCTCTGGTACTGCAGTCTATCCGAACAACCCTGTAGCATCACTCACAGGTCTCGGATGGACAACAAGCAGAACCAAGGTTCTTCAGGCAAACTTCAAGTTCAAGGAAGATCTCGGATTCCTGCTGAAGGGTCTCTATCTTGAGGAAGGATTCTCATTCTACTCAAGAAGCATCGGTAATACAGGTAAGACCCGCACATATGCAAGATACTACAATGGAACTGCCCAGACAAGTGACCAGTCGACATACATCAGATCCAACGGATATTGGACCTCAGGTAAGGAACGCTGGATGCAGGGCTATGCAAAGATCGGCTACAGCAATGTATTCGGAGCAAATGCGATCGATGCAGTCCTCAACGCACACCTGTCTGACTACACAGGAATGGGTTCGGCATTCTATAACTGGAAGTATCATTTCATCAACTATAGCGGTAAGGTGAACTACACATATGACAACCGCTATGTTGCAGAGGCAGCATTCTCATACTTTGGAAGCGATGCTTATGCTCCTGGTAAAAGATATAAGGTATATCCTGCCGGATCGCTTGCATGGGTAGCTTCAAACGAGTCATTCCTCAAAGACAGCAAGGTCGTTACATTCCTTAAGTTGAGAGGTTCTGCTGGCCTTACCGGAGCTACTGAGGCAAACGTATATATCGATGGCTTCGAAACCAACGGTCGTTACCTCTATCAGCAGTATTATTCATGGAGCGGTAGCTTTGTTACTGGTCTTGGACCTTCATTCGGAGGCGGTTCAAGCGGAATCGTACCTCTCTTCAAGGCAAATCCTGACTTGACTGCAGAGACAAGCTTCAAGTATAACGCAGGTATTGACCTCACTCTGTTCGACAAGCTCAGCATCACTGCTGATTACTTCGTAGACAAGCGAAGCGGTATCCTTACCCGTGACAACACAATCATGGACTATACCGGTTCTAACATCTACTATTCAAATATCGGTAGAATGACCAACAAAGGTATTGACGGCAACATTGTGTTCGCAGATAAGGCAGGTGACTTCAGCTACTCTATTTTCGGAAATGCAGTCTATGCTAAAAACACCGTTGACTTCATGGGAGAGGTACCACCTAAGTATGCGTACAATGCAGCCACAGGTCAGCCTCTCGGTTCAAGAATAGGTCTTACATGCATAGGTTTCTATCAGGTGAACGACTTTGCTCTCGACGGTTCGCTTAAGGAAGGTGTTCCTGAGCCTCTCTTCGGAAGCGTACAGCCTGGAGACCTCAAATATCAGGATTGGGACATAGACGGAAAGGTTGATGAGACAGACGTAAGCTATCTTGCAGCTCCTCATTATCCTACACTCCAGTTCAGCTTCGGAGCCGACTTCGGCTATAAAGGTCTCGACTTCTCATTCCTCTTCACAGGAAGTGCCGGAGGTACAGTAAACCTTCTTGACTATGCAGCATGGAAGCCATTCCACAACTATGGCAACATCTTCGAGTGGGCAAGAGGAGCATGGGCTTACTATCCTGATCAGGGAATTGACACAAGAGAGACTGCCACATTCCCTCGTCTCACTACAGGACAGAATGATAACAACTACCGTTTGAGCACATTCTGGATCCGCAAGAACGACTACATAAGACTTCAGAACGTAGAGGTCGGATACGACTTCGCTTCACTCAGAGCAGTACGTAACGCAGGTATCTCTAAATGCCGTCTCTACGTAAACGCACTCAATCTTCTCACTTTCAGCGACCTGCTGAAGGAATGCAAGATGGATCCTGAGACAGCTTACTACGGCTATCCTGCTCTCAAGTCTGTGAATGTCGGAGTACAGATCAGTTTTTAACCGGTAAAATGTCAAGATCATGAAAAGAAATATCAAAAATATCATCCTCCTGTCTGCAGCTGCCTTCACATTCTGCGGATGTGCAGACTTCCTGGATACACGCATGGATGTGTTTGACACGATAGACAGGTTGGAAACCAGATCATCTACACTCGGCAGTTTTGCAACTGCATACTATACTCCGATGCAGTATGGTTTCGAGACAATTGACGGCAACCTATTCGCCGCTGCTTCAGATGAAGCTATGCAGACAAATCCTGTATCCGATGTATCTGCATTCAACAAGGGATTGATTTCACCTGATGTAAATCCTCTGTCATATCTGTATAACCGCTATTATGAGGGTATCAGAGCAGCACACTTCTTCCTTGACTATGCCAAGGACGGAGAGGAATTCCTTGCATTGAACAGAGATACCACTACAATGTATAATCCTGACGGGACTGTAATGAATACAAGTAACCCAAGGGGATACAAGCGTGATGTGATCAATCTCGGATGGCAGAGAGCTGAGGCAAGAATCGCTGAGGCCTACTACTATGGAGAACTGCTTAAGATGTATGGCGCAGTTCCTATCATTCAGGAGGGTCAGAATGGATTTTTCCAGCAGGCTACTTATGATGAGGTCGTGAACCACATCGTGACTCTCATCGACGAAAACAAGGATAAGGTCTGCCTGGACTGGAGAGTTCAGCTTGATGAGACTGAAGACAACAAGATTGCTGACGTCAAGAACTGGAACTTCAGAGACAATCAAGGCCGTTTCGACAAGACTAGTGCTCTTGCAATCAAGGCACGCGTCCTGCTCCACGCAGCCAGCCCACGAAATAATCCTGACAATGATCCTGCGAAATGGGAAGCAGCAGCTGAGGCTGCATACGAGGTAATCGCAACAAGAAAGGCGATTTTCGAAAAGGGCTTCGGATTTGGCGATGCCGCAAGAACCTATCCTAGCCATATCATGCCGGCAAACAGGAATTACGGAGACTACTTCCTCAAGAACAATGCGACTTCTGATGTAGAGTCAATCTTCCTTATCCGTAGAGCTGCAGGCAGTGAGCCTGAGCGTCTTAACTATCCGGTAGGAACACGTGGAGGAAACAGCGGTATCACTCCAAGCCACAACCTCGTGGATTCTTACGAATACATCGGAGCTCAGACTGCAAATCCTTATGCAAACCGTGATCCACGTATGGCTGCAACCATAGTATACAACGGATGCGAATGGAACGGAGCTGCAGACTTCGACCAGTCACCTGGCGGACAGTTTGACCTTAAGACCAACGGAGCCAGCAAGACCGGATATTATCTGAAGAAATTCCTGCATGCCAACCTTAACCTTGTGGAAGGCGGTAGCACAGACCACCTCTGGCCTGTATTCCGCTATGCTGAAGTTCTCCTCAACTATGCCGAGGCTATGAACGAGGCTTACGGACCTGATTCTGATCCAAAGGGTTATGGAATGACTGCACGCGAAGCTCTTACAGAGGTACGTAACAGTGCAAGTACATTGCTCCCTGCTGTCAATGCATCGTCTAAGGGTGATTTCAGAAAGGCAGTAAAGCATGAGCGTCGAGTTGAGCTTGCATTTGAAGACCACCGTTACTGGGATCTTCTCCGCTGGCTCGATGCAGAAGAAGTACTTAACAAGCCTATAAAGGGTGTCAAGGTCAGCCGCAACAACCTCGGTGGATACCAGTATGCATTTACAAATGTAGAAGAAAGAGTATTCGAGAAGCGCCACTACTACATGCCATTCACACGTAAGGAGGTGACCAACTCCAACGGTACCATCACTCAGAATCCTGAATACAATTAATAAATAAAGCGATATGAAAATCTGTTTAAGAAAAAACCTGTTGTTCCTTGCATTTGCAGCCATGGCCTTCATTTTTGCCGGCTGCGAGCCTAGTGACGCCACTAAGGACTATGGATTTCCAAAGATCTATATTCCTCAGGCAACCATCACAGGCATGGACAACTCTTATCCAATTCCGAACGGACCTATCGGACAGAACTCCAAATATGTCTGCAACTACAAAGACGGCAAGCTTAATATCGCCCTTGGAGTAGTTCGTGCAGGATACCTTGCTAAGGAAAAGGCATTTACAGTGGATCTAGGTGTATCACAGAGCGAGACCGAGAAGAAACTTGCGGAACTTGACTCAAAGGGTACTCCTGCTGCTGCCCTCGCAACATCACTCTGCACTATACCTGCAAAGATAAGCGTAGCAGAGGGGGAAAACACCGGCACATGCTATGTATCCATTGACCTACAGGAACTTGCAAAGGATAAAGCATCCATCACTGAGACTACAGCTGAGGGAGATGTATACAAACAGCTTGTACTCGGACTTGAGATTTCAAATCCAACTGAATATGAACTCGCAGAGTCAAACACAAGCGTCATCATCATCCTGGATCTCAACAGCGAGAACTGGGACGGGCTCGCCGACGTACCAGAGGCCGAAGTGAGAAAATTATTTCCATTATAAAAACAATCAACAAAACCCAAGTTAAACTTAATTCTATTAATCATGAAAAAGATTTCACGCATTATTGCGGCAATCGCAATGGCAGCTGCAGTATTTGCAGCATGTACACCTGAGAACACTACTCCTACCCCTCCTACTCCAGGCCCTGGTACAGGCAATAATGGTGGCGGTAACAACGAAGGCGGTAACCAGCAGACAGAGCTTAAGGCTGACTTCACTTTCGTAGCTGACGGTCTTACAGTTCAGTTCACAAACGCTTCTGAGGGAGCTGACGGCTATCTCTGGGATTTCGGTGACGAGACAACTGATACTGCTAAGGATCCTGAGCACACTTATGCTGCTGCAGGTACATACGTTGTAAAGCTCACTGTTCAGGATGCACAGGGTAACGCAAAGAGCACAGAAAAGGAAGTGACTGTCGCTGGTGCAGTACAGGCAGCATTTACAGCAACTCCTATCACTGACCGTTCAGGTAAGTTCGGTAAGATCGTTACTCTCGATGCTACATCTTCAGCTAACGCAGCATCAATCGTTTGGGATTTCGGTGATGGAAGTGAGGCTTCAACTGAATTCTCAGTTAACCATGAGTTCCCTGCATATGACACTTACACAGTAAAGGCTACAGTAACAGGTCTTGCAGGTGATACTGACGTAGTTGAGCAGACTATTACTCTTATTGCTCACAATGAACTCCTCAAGGGAGGCGCTATGGAAGTAGATGACGCTCAGTACTGGACAATCCTTCCAAAATGGATTACTGACATGGACTATGCAACTCCTCTTGAAGGACTCTACAACTGGCAGCCATACTTCGGTTATACAGATGACAAGCCAGCTGGCGGAGAAGGCGGATGTCTGAGATTAAGCCCAGAAAATCAGCTTCACGATAGCGCTCACAACTTCTTCATGTATCAGCTTATTGATGTAGTTGAAGGTGATGTTCTTGAAGTTTCTGCAGAATTGAAGTGGGGTGCAAATACAAACGACAACGGACTCTTCTGGTTTACTCTCTGCCCATTAGCAGATGTAGAGGCAAATCAGCAGGCTACAGATGGCTCAGCAGTAATCGAAATCTTCAACTATTGGAATGCTGCTGGTGTTTCAGTTCCTGCATACGACGGTAACTTTGCTGACGTAAATGGAGTACTTGCTGATTACGGATATAGCGGAGACGGCGTATCAGAAGTAGCGACATACACAGTTACCGCTACTGGTACATTGGCATTCGGTATTGACTATCGTAATGTATGGGGTCTCACATTCGGTCCTGAGCTTGATGACATCCTCATTGACAACGTAAGTGTAAAGGTTGTCCTCTAATCACTCTAAATAAGGATCATTATCCATTAACCTAATATGCATTGGGGCTGACTAAGGGTTGGTCAGCCCCTTTATTAACAAATTCATGAAAAACCACATTATGAGAAAGGCACTATTTATAATAACTACTGTCCTCCTGGCTATGGCTGGATCGGCAAATGCCCAGACCGTAGACACAGAAAAGTTCATGGACACATTCATCGAGAATTTCAACAGCGACCGTCCCGAATTCTTCAATTGCCACGGCACATATAACTACCGTTACTTTCCAAATGTGCCATCCCTCTCTGAGAAGGGCTCTGATGTGATGGTCATGAGAATTGACCCTACAACCAAGGCAGGCGCGGGACGCGGTCCGGAAATCGGAACCAAGAAACTCACACACTTCGGTACATATACAGCTCGTATCAGAGTACCTGACGTAAAGAAAGTACAGCCTAACATCGGCGCTGTGGTAGGATATTTCACCTACCGTATGGATAAGACCTTCGGTCTGAGCGAAATCGACTTCGAATGGCTTATCGCAGACCCTACACTCATCTATGTCGGCACATGGACAGGACCAAACGCCAACCAGAGAGTAGGAAGAACAATCAATCTTGCCAAAGGTCAGATCCTTTATACCATCTATCGTTCTGACGCTGACGGCAACAGAAATCACAACATCACAGGCATAGGAAACCAGCCTACAACCATTACAGCAATCCCTGACTACGACGCATCAAAGCGTTTCTATACATATGGATTCGACTGGCATCCTGACCGCCTCACATGGTGGATCATCCACCCTACTACCAACGAAAAGATCATTCTTTGGGACTACCAGCCTGAAAGCACAGCTCTCAACGGAGTCGAAGGCTTCGACGGAATTCCTAAGTCCCCTACTACATATCTCCTTAACTACTGGCACACAAACAACTGGCCTGTAGATACCAATCCTAAGTCAACAGAGGCTCCTGCATATCCTTATGCACTCGAAATCGACTGGATGAAGTACGAGCCATTCGTAGAGGAAAGCCAGAACTGGATCGAGACAAACAACTGGAAATAGGTCTAAACCCGTAAGCTATGAAACTTAGACTTATATTGATCTCTGCAATTCTTCTCGCCGTATCATGCGGCGAGGAGAATTATACTCCTGCACCAGCTCCCCCACCACCTCCCCTGCCACCTGTAGAGGAAACGCCGGATAACGGAGATGAAGGAGAAAACGGAAGCCAGGAAACACCGGAAGTAGAAATCCCATACAAGGACGTAATCATCTACCCTCAGTTCCAGGAGGATTTCAGCGAGAGTTCGTCATTCCTGAGATTTGCATCCAAAGCAAACGGAGGCGAGGATTTTCGATACTTTTCAGCACACCCATCCCTTTCTGCCACCAATACCAAGGTCATGATGATGCGCATTGATCCTGCAGACGGAGAAGGTTGGGGCAAAGGTCCTCAGGTAATCACCAAGGACTACACATTCTATGGTACATACTCTGCACGAATGAGGGTACCTGATATCAGAAAGGCACAGAAAAACCTCGGAGCCGCAGCTGGTCTGTATGTACACGACATCGATGAAAAATACGGATGCAGCGCCATAGACTTCGAACTTCGCGTTGCAGATCCGACCAAGGTATACCTTGCAGCATGGACAGGAAAGGAAGGCGAGCTCAACAGAATCAGCAGGACAATTGACCTTGCTACAGGCACAATCATAGATTGCTCATATGCTACGGGAGCTACTGAAAAAGGTAAACTTACAGAAGAACAGAATAATCCTTCAACCATTACAGCCATTAACGGTTTCGATGCTTCGAAGCAATTCTATATTTACGGATTTGACTGGAAGCCAGAGAGCATCACATGGTGGATAAAGCCTGGTGACAAGAGTGACAAGATAACACTCTGGGAGTTCAAAGGTACGGAGCTGTTCCCTGACACATATGCTCCTACCGGCATACCTGTTCTTCCGGCACAATATGCCACAAGCTTCTGGCATAGCAGTACAAGACTTGCCCACAACATGAACTCCGCCAAGGATGCACCTAAATATCCGTTTGAAATGGAAATCGACTGGATGGCTTATGAACCATTCCAGGACATGATTGACGAATGGAAGGAAAAGGGCAAATAATAACACATAACACAACTGATGACCATGAAATATCGCAATTTAGTATTGGTTAGTATATGTCTGCTTCTTGCAGGCAGCGCGTTGGCTCAGCCCCCTCAGAGAAACCGTCAGAGGGGACCGAGCTTCCACGAGGCTTTTATCGAGAATTTCTCAGAACCGACTTCTGAATTCTTCAACTATAACTACAGACGCTCCGGCTATGACTATCGTTACTATTCAGGACACAAGTCTCTTTCTGAGAATGGAACAGAGGTAATGATGTACCGCATCGACCCTGAGGATCCTGCAGGAGCAGGAAGAGGACCTGAAATCATCACAAAGGACTACACTTTCTACGGAACATATGCAGCCCGCATCAGAGTTCCTAAGGTCAAGGATGTACAGCCGAACGTAGGAGCTGTCGTAGGATACTTCACCTACAACATCGACCCTGAGTACGGACAGAGCGAGATAGACTTCGAATGGCTTATTGCCGACCCTGAAATCATCTATGTAGGTACATGGACAGGAGTGAGGCCGGCACACAACCGCGTGGGAAGAATCATCAACCTCAAGGAGGGTATCATCTACGACACTTCATATCGTGGAGAAATCACCAAAGAGGACCGCAGCAAGGAGATTTCAGTAAGCGGCCAGCTTAAGGGCAAGCAGAACCTCCCTAAGAAGATAACTCCAATAGAGAACTACGATGCTTCGGAGAGATTCTATGTATATGGATGGGATTGGTATCCTGACCGTCTCACATGGTGGATCATCCATCCTGATACCAACGAGAAGATCATCCTTTGGGACTATGAGGGCAAGGTACTCTTCCCTGGCCAGCCTGCAGAGACAGGTATCCCTGTAGTGCAGACCAAGTACAGACTCAACTTCTGGCACACAAACAACTGGCCGGTAGAGACTAATCCAAACTCAGTGGAACTTCCGAACTATCCATACGAGCTTGAGATTGACTGGATGTCATACAAGCCTTTTGATGATTTGAATCCACATCTGAAGAAATAACCGCTTAAATAACCGATCCATGACCACAAGACTTATAACACTGATTCTGGCCACCGTAGTTTCGGCAGCCACACTTATGGCACAGGAAAACCCTGACAACTCAAAGGCTAAATATCATAAAGCCTTTGTGGAGGATTTCGACAAGGAGACATCAAAGTACTTCATTCAAAGACGTGACAGAAGGGATGAGGCGACTGACTTCCGCTATTTCCCAGGTAATGTATCACTGTCAGAAAAAGGAACAGACGTTCTTCTCTATAGAATCGACCCGAATGACCCCGCTGGCGCAGGAAGAGGTCCTGAAATCATTTCCAAGAACTACACTTCATACGGTACATACTCAGCACGCATCAGGATTCCTGACGTGAAGAAGGTTCAGCCGAATGTCGGAGCTGTAGTAGGATACTTCACTTATAACATGGAACCAGGAAAGAGCCTCAGCGAAATTGACTGGGAATGGCTGATCGCGGATCCTGAGCTGATATATATAGGTACATGGACCGGTGAACGCGGAAACCTTCAGAGAATAGGAAGAACCATCAACCTGGCAACAGGTGAGATTCTTTATACAATCTATCGTTCAGGAAAGGATGGAAACATCAGCCACCCGCTCACAGGCCTCCAGAACCAGCCTGAAACCGTACCGGCGATAGAAGGCTTCAATGCAGCGAAGCAGTTCTACACCTACGGATTCGACTGGTATCCTGACCGCCTCACATGGTGGATACTCCATCCGGAAACTGAGGAGAAGATCATCCTCTGGGACTACCAGGGCACTACACCTGACTTCTCTGGAATTCCTGACAACAAGACATACTACAGACTTAATTTCTGGCATACAAACAACTGGCCTGTAGAAACTAACCCGAATTCTATCGACAAACCAGCCTACCCTTACGAGTTAGAAGTAGACTGGATGTCATATACTCCATTCAAGGAATACGCAAAATAATTTGGACTATGAAAGCTTCACGTTTAATATCGGCCGTGTTGTTTGTAGCCGTCAGCTGTACTTCCGGCTCCTTCGTCAATCAGTTCGAAGGAGCCTCGGAAGAGGCAGCAAAGGCTATAGCCAACGATTATGCATTCAACGGTTACACCAACCATTGGCAGAATGTATACAGACAGCAGTACAGATATGGTAACCTGTACAGAATCAACATCCCGGACCTGGAAAAGACAATCGCACAGTCAAGGAAGGATCTTGCAGAGAAGCTCGGCATTCCTGGTCTGCAGATGCAGGAAGGTTTCTTCAATACTCTCTCACAGGTAGAGTACAAGGTACTGGAGAATCCGTCTGAAAAGGAACTTAAGGAAGCATTCAAGGAATGCGGCAACGTCCTCGTCTATGCTGACAGGTGCTCAGACTTCGGTCAGAAGCTGAGCGGCAAGGCTCCGGCCGCTGAGGCCGGCCTGGGTAACTATCAGGCAAAGGCAGAAGACTATACCACTCTGGATGCATTCGTATTGAAGAACGGCAAGAAGACACTCTTTGCCGTAGTAGGTACAGCAGAAGACTGCAACACCTTCAAGGAAGCTCTCGGATATGCTGAGCACGTTGCAGATAATTATGACATGGAGAGAGGATGGTTCGGTACTGGAACCAACATCCAGAGTGTGACATGTACTCCGGGAACTCCAATCGACGTGATGGGACTCGGAATGAATGAAGGTAACTCATGGTTCGTCTTCAGCGGCGGATATGAGACACATTCCGGCAGCAAGATAGCTGACTGGGTGAAGGAGACCGGTCTTCCTGTAGTGACTGACCTCGGAGCATCACCTCTCTTCGGAGCTGACGACTGGGACGGATTCCAGAGCCAGCTTATGGGCGGAGCTGATTCATGGAAGAAGCTCAAAGCCGAAAAGAACGGCTACCTGTTCAAGAGAGTAGGCCCTGCCAAAGGTGAAAGGGACTACACAAAAGATGAAGACTACGACGGTTTCTTCGCGTCTTCAGGACATGAGAAACAGATAAATACAAGTGACAAGCCATTTGTCCTGACCACAGGCAACCTCCTTGGAGGAGTAATCAACAACATGGTACTCTTCAATCCTGCAGGCACTGAATTCAACAAGGCAGCAATGTGGGATGCAATCATGAACAGACGTGCCGTGGCTGTGGAAAGCGGACTCGTAATGGGATCAGACCTTTACCGCAAGGCAGCGCAGCTGATGATGCTCGACAAGGTATATCTTGAGGAATATTTCGGTGACAAGATCGACATGCAGGCATATACTGCCGGCACAAAGCTCCATGTTGCCATCACCAACCTGTATGACCATACCGTAAAGGGTAACCTTTCCCTCAACATGTCTGAAAAGATTGCCGCCGAAGCTGGACAGGCTCTTCGTATACCTGCCGGAGCAACCAAGGAAATCGTGATTGACCTTGATCCTACAGCAGAAGCTATGGGCAGGTTGAATGCCATCGGTCTGCAGTTCGAATGGGAAGGCAAGTCAAAGGCCATCATGGCAAAACTTGACATGCCTCCTGCTGTGTCAGTTCACCAGCTTCTCTATGGTGACGCATCAGGCACGAAGATTCCTGTATCTCTCTACAATTTCACAAATGATGAGACTGTAGAGATCAAGATGACTGTTACTGACAAGGACGATGCTTCGAAAGTCATATTCCATGACGTGCAGTCTGCAGATATCTGCAAGGGCGGATATAAGGTGCTGAACTATGACATCACTGCTGCTCCTGGCAGCTACACCGTGACATACGAAGCAATGGGCGTTACAGCACACACTCAGCTCGGAATCGGTGATGAGAAAGGTGAAGTCACACTCACTGAAGTTGACCTCAACGATGACGGAGTCAACGAGTATGTGATGGAGAACAGCAAGGTACGCGTAACGCTTCTTACCACAGGAGCACGTGTGATCGAATATATTGTAAAGGAAAAGAACGACAATGTATTCTTCAAGTTATGGCCTGACAAACCTTACGATGTGAACAGGCCTAACCGCGAATGGGCTTTCTGGCCATTCGGAGGATTCGAGGACTTCCTCGGTCAGGCAAGTATGGAGACACACAAGGTCTATACCGCAGAGATCGTCAAGGCCGGTGGCAGCTATGCCGAGGTAAAGATGACAGGAAAATATTACGGAAACGTCATAGAGAAGACCTTCTCGCTTTATGGCGACACTCCTCTGCTCGGAATCAGATTTGCGCTTGACATGGTCAATCCTGAGCTTGACGTACTCGGCCCTCAGCCTATTCTCTCTATCGGAGAACACCATGGAACAGAAGACAAGTACATCATACCGGAAATCGGTGGAAATCAGGAATATGTGATGAAACCGAAGACTATGTACGGAAAGATCCTCGACCTTCGCGAGGGATGGAATGCCGGCCACGACACCAAGGAGAACATTTCTTTCGTGGGTGCATATCCGGTACATCGTCCGTTCTATCTCCACATGTGGATGAATCTGGACACAAATCCTGATTCACATTACCCTTACGTCGAACTCCAGCCATGGGTACCTCTCTACCATAACTCGACATCTTACTTCTCATACTATATGTGGGCAGACGGATGTTCATGGGAGAAAGGCGTAAAGGAACTCAGAGACAGAAACCTCATTACTCAAAGATAAGATGAAAAAGGTATTCATATTTTTTGCAGCTGCAGCATTGGCCTTGAGCTCATGCTGCAACTGCGGCTCAAAATGCAACGAAGCAGCAAAAGCACACAAGGTATACTCCATCTCCATGAATGAGATATGCAAGGAGTGGGACGGCCAGTGGCAGGGAATCACCGTCGCTTCTGACGGCAACTGTTATTTCGGTTCTTCAACACACTCAAAGAGTCATGGAGCCGGTTTCCACAAGTTCGACCCAAAGACTTATGAGCATACCATGATAGTCGAGGACATGACATTTGTCTGCGGAGAGGAGTCAACCTTGTCGCAGCAGGGTAAGATCCATAGCCCTATCGTGGAATGTGACGGATGGCTTTATTTCACAACCCATCTCTCTAACTATTGGGACGAAGGAATAAAGAATTACACTGGAGCTCATGTCATCGGATATGAGATGGCCACAGGCAATTTCCGCGACTACGGCATCGTAAAGCCAAGATATTCTATCTATTCCGCTATCGGCGTCGATCCTGAGAGAAAAAAACTGTATGTATTTGTCGTGCCTTTCCTCACAGAACTGTATGAGTCTGACGGATGTCACCTCTACAGCGTGGATATGGTTACAGGCGAGAAAGAAGACCTCGGACTCGTAGTTGAGGGCCGCAAGGCTGCTTCCTTCTGGTTCTACATTGACAATGACGGCAATGTATGGTTCACATTGTGGAAGAGAAATTACGAATATGTGAACGACCATGGCAACCTGTATGTATACAGGCCTTCTACCGGTAAGATTGAAACATACTTCGACGTTCTTCCTAAGGGAAGACTCATAGATGGAACTCCGGTATCTGAGTTTGACAATACCCAGAGAGCCTGGACTTGGCTCGAACCGCTCCCAGGCAGAGAGAAATGTTACTTCACAATGGGAGCTCTTGGCGGCGGCGACGAGCATCTCTGGCTGTTCGACCCGACAAAGGACATCGAGTCAGGAGAGGCATTCGAAGAAGTCGCTGCAATCGGTTCAAACTACTTCCAGACTGCAGTCGGCGGCGACAGACTCTACTTCATACAATATGAGGACCTCGATGACGAGAGGATACTCTTCTCAGAGGACGAAAGGGAAATCGACCCAGAAAGTGACAGATATGTGGAGAGGAAGCTCCATCTGCGCAGCATCTCTCTCGCTGAAGGTGCAGACCATAACGCCATCACGGACCATGGTCCAGTAATCGACCAGGACGGAAGAGCTGCACGTATGATCATGGCGATGTCCGCTGATGACGAAGGCAGAGTATATGCATACGGAAGCTGGCATGTGAACTCGTTCAAGGAGGCTACTCTTCAGTACCTGCTGTTCGAATATCCTGGAGGAGACCTCTACAGACTTGTCAAAAGAGGTGAATTCTTTGCAGTAATCGATACAAATAAATAAATTTGCAAAACTCAATACTAACACACAATTAACTAACACTGATGATTATGAAACTTAGACTATTCTACCTTGCATCAATGGCACTGCTTTCTGTCGGATGCTCAGGTGCAGTAGAGAAGCAGAACCAGGACTTCACAATCACCGACGGCTGGAAGATCCAGTCCTCAGAAGTCGCACAGAAGTGCGGCAGCGAGCTTTCAGCGGAAGCTCCATGCGGATCATGGTATGACGCAAAAGTTCCATCTACAGTTCTCGGAACACTGACTGAACATGGACTTTATGCAGATGCATTCATAGGTACCAATTATGACAAGGTCATCAATCGTGATGACTTCAAGGCCCCTTGGTGGTATGTGAACGAATTCACGCTGCCTGCTCTTAAGGAAGGCCAGCGCATTGTCCTCGATTTCGAGGGAATAAGCTACAGCGCTGAGGTCTGGCTCAACGGCAAGCAGATCGCTGCACGCGAAGAGATGACAGGTCCTTTCAAGATGTTCAGATATGACGTGACCGACCTTATCGCCGAGAGCAACATCCTGGCAGTTAAGGTATTCCGTTGTGAAGACGGAGACTTCAATATCGGATTCGTTGACTGGAACCCACGTCCTGCCGATGAGAGCATGGGTATATTCCGTCCTGTATGGGTACGTTACAGCAATGCTGTATCGGTATCTAATACAGCCGTAAAGACAAAGGTAAACACCAAGACGCTCAAGGAGGCATGGCTCACTGTCGAGACTACAGTCAGCAACATGTCTGATTCTCCAGTGGAAGGTGTACTTGCTTACACATACGAAGGCAAGACATTCGAATATCCTGTAGCTCTTGCAGCTGGGGAGAAGAAGGTGGTTACTGTTGATTCGGATGACGCACGCATGTTCCATGTGAAGAACCCTCGCCTCTGGTGGAGCCACGATCTCGGAAATCCTGAGATGAGCGAAATGGAGGTTGCATTTGTTGTTGACGGTAAGGAGTCAGATGCACAGCATGTTGACTTCGGTATCCGTCAGATCGAGGAATACTTCACTGAAGAAGGCCATAAGGGATTCATCCTCAATGGCAAGAAGGTCCTTATCAAGGGTGCAGGCTGGACTGACGACATTTTCCTCCGCAATCCTGATGAAAGGAACAATATCGAGCTTGACTACGTTAAGGACATGAACCTCAACACCGTACGTTTCGAGGAGGTTTGGGGAACATCACAGAACGTATATGACCTCTGCGACCAGAAGGGTCTCCTTGCTCTCGTAGGCTGGAGCTGCTTCTGGGAGTGGGAAGTATATTCAAGAACCCCTAACGACCAGTTCGGATGTATCAAGGATGAGGATGACATGGAGATGATAGCCGAGTCATGGAGAGATCAGATCGTATGGTTGAGAAACCACCCTTCGATCATCGCATGGTACTCTGGAAGCGACATGCTTCCACGCCCTGCTCTCGAGCAGAAGTATCTCGACATCCTCGAGGAGGTCGATGACCGTCCATACGTAGGTGCAGCAAAGGCGCTTGTAAGTAAGCTCACCGGCCCTACAGGTATGAAGATGGTAGGTCCTTATGATTATGAGGCTCCTGTATACTGGTACAGCAAGGAGGCCCCTGGCGGAGCATTCGGCTTCAATACAGAGACAGGTATCGGTGCACAGCTTCCTATGAAGGAGTCCATCGAAAAGATGATTCCAGCCGACAAGCTCTGGCCTCTCGGAAAGGAGTATGACTACCATTGTACTACCGCAGGTGAGGCAATGCACTCGCTTGACGTACTCAAGGAAGTTACTGAAAAGAGATATGGAGCTTCTGACAATCTTGACGAATTCCTTCTCAAGGCGCA
>JAEIGA010003173.1_pt1 | contig 25871 bp, 20 predicted proteins | sample 9270691 | NCBI WGS metagenome assembly JAEIGA01 (sample SAMN17057246, study PRJNA624740) | gut metagenome | biome: biome; isolation source: fecal sample | host: Bos grunniens | place: China: Xizang | collected 2019
CAACAATTTGACAATATTTTTTGCAATATACTGAAAAAATATCACAAAAAGTGGCAAAAGTCTGTAATTTTGGTGCTCTTTGCGCCTAAAAACTGCCTAAATCCTATTTCGTGCCTGCCTCGAAACTCAACAAAAGTTGTATCTCCTCGGCCCAGCGGGTCTCATCGGGAGTCTCCAGGATGAGGGGGATATTGTCAAATCTCACATCCTGCATGAAACGTTTGAAGAAGTCGATACCCAGCAAGCCCAAGCCGATACTCTCATGGCGGTCTACGCGCGAGCCCAAAGCCTTCTTGGTGTCGTTGAGGTGTATGCCTCTGAGGTAGTCGAAGCCTACCACCTCGTCAAACTCCTGCCATACGGCCTCATAATTGTCGCGAATGTCATATCCTGCCGAGTAGGTGTGGCATGTGTCGAGACATACGCCTACACGACTCTTGTCCTCTACGCGACTAATGATCTCGGCCAGTTGATAGAAGGCAAATCCCATATTGCTGCCTTGGCCAGCGGTGTTTTCGATAACTGCTGTCACGCCTTGCGTCTTGTCAAGGGCGATGTTGATACTCTCGGCAATGCGTGCCAGACACTCCTCTTTACTAAATTCGTTGAGGTGGCTTCCGGGGTGGAAGTTGAGCATGGTGAGCCCCAGCTGCTCGCATCGGTGCATCTCGTCGTAGAAGGCGGTACGTGACTTCTCCAGCCCCTCAGCTTGCGGATGTCCCAGGTTGATAAGGTAACTATCGTGAGGCAATATGTAGCGTGTGTCATACCCATATTCGGCACAACGCTCTTTGAAGAGTGCGATGCTCTCTTTGGCCAAGGGTTTTGACACCCACTGGCGTTGGTTGCGGGTAAACAGGGCAAATGCCGTAGCACTTACCTCCTTGGCATTCACGGGAGCAAACTCTACACCCCCCGAAGCCGATACATGTGGACCTATATGTTTCATATATTATAAACTCTTTTTAATACAACAATAAATGTTATGAGAGAGACAAAGGTACGAATAAGCGAGTGAAATAATATTAAGTTTACTTAAATCTTTTTCTCAGCAAGCGAAAGTACCTTCGAGAATCTTTTTCAAAGGTACAAAATTATTTGCATGAATGTGAGATTATGGGTAATTTTGTCGCGAAATTAAGCTATAGATAAAAATAATGAAATCAATGATTCAGAGAATGGGACTGCTGTTCTCACTGCTTTGTGTGGCAGTGACTATGCATGCCCAAATGCATGAGCCCATCAAATGCGAGGCCTCATGGAAGATGGTGAGCGATGGTGTAGCCGAGCTACGTGTTGCAGCCAAAATCGATGCCGGATGGCATGTGTACTCAACTGAGTTGGGCGATGGCCCCACATCAGCAACATTAGTGTTGGAGACCTTAGAGGGTGCTCACCTTGATGGAAAGCTCGGTTTTGAGGGTAAAGAGATTGCTAAGTATGACGAGATGTTTGGTATGGATGTGCGCTACTTCGAAGACGAGGTTACCTTCGTTCAGCGCTTTGCTATCGATAGCGAAGAGTATGTCGTGCAGGGCTATTTCCAGTATGGCGCTTGTGACGACCAGAGCTGCTTGCCCCCTACCAATGTAGAGTTCCAGTATGGCTCAGCAGTAGCTCAGCCTGCGGCTCATGGCGCTCAGTCATCAAGTCCTTTCGGTGCCCTTTGGGAGCCCGTTATCGACGAGTTGGGTCAACCTGCAGGTACCGCCGACACCGCCACACAATCTCTGTGGGTAATCTTCTTGCTCGGCTTGGCCGGTGGCCTTGTCGCTTTGGTGACACCTTGCGTATGGCCCATTATTCCCATGACCGTGAGCTTCTTCCTCAAGCGCAGTGGCGATAAGAAGAAGGGTCGCCGCGATGCCTATATCTACGGTATCTCTATCGTCGTTATCTACGTCTTGTTGGGCTTGGTGGTAACCCTCGTGTTCGGTGCATCGGCACTCAATGCACTCTCTACCGCAGCCGTTCCCAACCTCTTCTTCTTCCTCCTCTTGGTAGTGTTTGCCATGTCGTTTATGGGAGCCTTCGAGCTCACCTTACCCGAGAAGTGGACTACAGCCGTAGACGGTAAGGCCGAGAAGACCGGAGGCTTGCTCGGCATCTTCCTCATGGCATTCACCTTGACCCTCGTGTCGTTCTCATGTACAGGTCCCATCATCGGCTTCTTGTTGGTTGAGGTATCTACCTCAGGCAATATCCTTGGCCCCACCATCGGTATGCTTGGCTTTGCCATAGCCTTGGCTTTGCCCTTTACCCTGTTTGCCATCTTTCCCGCATGGCTCAAGTCTGCTCCCAAAAGTGGTGGTTGGATGAATACCGTCAAGGTAGTGCTCGCCTTCGTTGAGCTTGCCTTTGCGCTCAAGTTCCTCTCTGTGGCCGACCTCGCCTACGGATGGCACATCCTCGATCGCGAGACCTTTCTTGCCTTGTGGATTGCCCTTGCTGCTATGCTTGGCGCTTACTTGATGAAGTGGATTCAGTTCCCCCACGATGATGATGACGACCGCAAGGTAGCTGTTCCCCGCTTCATGCTCGGTCTTGTCTCATTTGCCTTTGCCATCTATATGGTGCCCGGTCTTTGGGGTGCCCCCCTCAAGGCTATCAGTGCCTTCTCGCCCCCTATGAGCACCCAAGACTTCAGCCTGTACGAGCAGGAACTCCATCCCCAAGCTAAGGACTATGATCAGGGTATGGCTATCGCCCGTCAGGAGGGTAAGCCCGTGATGCTCGACTTCAGTGGCTATGGTTGCGTAAACTGCCGTGAGATGGAGCAGTCAGTGCTTGCCGATGAGAAGGTGATGAACATCATCAACAATGACTACGTGCTTGTAACACTCTATGTAGACGACAAGACACCCCTTGCTGAGCCTATCCGTGTGATGGAGAATGGTAAGGAGGTCGTGTTGCGTAGCGTGGGCGACAAGTGGAGCTACCTGCAGCGCTCTAAGTTCGGAGCCAATGCACAGCCCTTCTACGTATTGCTCGATGGCGAGGGACACCCCCTCACGACCTCACGCTCATACGATGAGGATATCGATGCCTACGTTCACTTCCTCGAAGAGGGCCTCGCAGAGTACGCTCGTCGATAAAAAGTTTCAAACTTGATATCTATAAAAGTGCTATGGATCTTTCCGTAGCACTTTTTGTTTGTCTCATAGCTTCGGCTGCCCTCGCAGAGCATTTAGTAAGCAAGCCTACATTGACTTCAGCCCCTTTGGCGTCGACCTAAAGGTAGCGCTTGCTGGTACGAACCTTGTCCATTAATACTGTCATCACTGATGTCATGGGCTTAGCGTCTCTTATCTATTAGCTTCGCCACAGCTGTGGCGAAGCTTAGTCACAGTTGTGGCGAACGTTCGCCACGGCTGTGGCGGAGAAACGCCACAATATGTGGCGAAGCTAATATTTCATAGGTGAGAGACCAAATGCATCATAGATGCTATGGCTAATACGTCTTAGAACTTATGATTACTCACCGAAGGTTAAAAGTAAAATAGAACTTTAAGCATACATACATAAAAACTGCCAAAACTCAACAAAGTTGATTTCTACGAAAAGCATACATACATGTAGAAATAAAGGGCAACCCGTAAGGATGCCCTTTGCTATTATTATATACCTTAACTAATTGTCGATAGTTAGTTTGCAATCTTGAAACCGATGAAGAGTGTGCGGGGTTGTGTGGGGCCATAGAAGTAGCCTGAGTCACGGAACTCGCCACGGTCGAGGTCGGGTTGGAAGTGGTTCAAGATATTCTGCACACCAGTGTTCACTTGAAGCTTGATGTGGTCTTGGAGGACGAAGGTGTAGTTGAACTTCACGTTGAGGTCGAAGAAGTCGGGGGTGGTCTCCATGCGGTCCTCGAGGATGTAGCCAGCATAGTGGGGCACAATCATCGAACCGGTATAGGTGCCCGAGAGTGAGAAGTCGAAGTTCTTGACGGGCTCAGAGGTGAAGGTGAAGTATCCGTAGTAGTCGGGGGTACGCATCATGCGGGTGGTAAATTGGCCCTCTGTCCACTCCTCGGCCTCATTGTAACGGCTACGTTGTGCGGTGAAACCAAGGCTGAGTACGGCCTCCTTGCCATGGGCAAGCTTGGCATCGAGGTTGGCACCGTATACGCGGGCTCCATTACCGTTGCGGCGCTCCTTGATAGCATAGCCATTGTTGTCGTAGCCGATGTCCTCGAGAATGAATACATCGTTCAAGCCAGTGTAGAAGCCTTCGACGAGGAGGTTGGCTTGCCAGTGTCCGAAGTTGGTCGTATAGTCAATCGAACCGCTATAGCTGTTCGAACGCTCCTCGCGTAAGCCATCGGCGAGCTTGATGAGTACGCCCTCGCCACCTACGGCTGTGACGTGTAGGTCTTCGTCATAGGCTTGTGGCGCACGGAAACCGGTAGAGTAGGTGAGGCGTGCCTGGAAACTCTCTTTGGGCTTATATAACAGGTTTACACGTGGACTTAGGATTGGGTTGTCGATAAGATTGTGGTTGTCAACACGTCCACCGGCAAGCAAGGTGAAATCTTGAAGTTTCCACTCGTTTTGTACGAAGGCGCTTCCGATGCGTACGTCTTGTTGCATATCTCGTTGATAGCCGAGCATACGATCGTGTAGCGAGTTGTTCTGATATTCGAGACCTCCTGTAAATACTGAGGGGGCGAAAAGGAAACGTTCGTAATTACCTACATACATGGCACCGGTAACCCAGGTGAGATCGTTGGTCTTGCCATAGGCAGCAGTGTCGCGTTGTGCACCATAGTAGCTATCACGATCGGTATGTTGTACCGAACCATATACCGAGAGCTTATGCTTGTAATCGTCCCAGAACTGATCGTAGCTCACACCACCACTGTTGATGATGTGTTTGGTTTGTTCGGTGATGTCGCTTTGGTGGGGTTGAAGGTCGAACTTGTTACCTCCACGACGCAGTTCATTGGTGGTATGATATTCGAGATTGAGTCGGCTCTGTTGTGAGGGACGGTAGTATGAACGGACGCCGACAGTGTTCATGTTGAGCTGACCCAACTCAGAGAATGAGTCGCCATCGTGGTCATAGGGGTTGCGGTTGCGATAGCTCTGATAGAGGGCTATGCCATAGCTGTTGTCTTTGGCTACGAGAGATACGTTGGCGCCCATGTATTGCTCCCACGACTTGCCTCCAAGGTTGCTCATAGTACTGGATACCTGGAATGAGTTGTCGATGGGGTCTTTGGTGATGATGTTGATGGTACCACCCACGGCATTGGCTCCGAAGAGGGCCGAGCCACCTCCGCGTACAACCTCTACACGGTCGATCATATTGGTGGGTATCTGCTCTAATCCGTACACGCCACTGAGTGCACTGATAATAGGACGCGAGTTGATAAGTATCTGTGAATAGGGGCCATCAAGACCGTTGATACGTACTTGGGGAAAACCGCAATTCTGGCAATTGTTCTCGACGCGCAGACCCGACTGGAAGTTTAGTGATTTGGCAAGGTCGGTACTGTTAACTGCATCGAATAGCTTTGGACTCAATATGTTGACCACTACGGGTGCCTCACGACGACTCACTTCATTGCGGCTGGCTGATACCACAACCTCATCTACTAGGTATGACTCCTCTTCCAAGGGGAAGTGTACCACGGCAATGTATTCACTACCTACGGTGATGACCTTTTCAAGGGTCTTGTATCCTACTGCTGACACGCGTAAGGTATACTTGCCTTCACCGAGGTTGGTGAGCTTAAATTGACCAACTTCGTTAGACATGGTGCCCTTGTCGGTGCCTACGATGAGTACCGTAGCATAAGGGATATCTTCCTCGGTGTCTTTCTCGATAACGTGTCCTGAAATGGTGAAACCCTCTTTGATGGGGCTGTTTGCCCAAATGGTTTGCATGCTCATCACGAGCATAAAAAGTGTAAATAATGATTTCTTCATACTCAAAGCTTATACCTTTTTGAAAACGGCTGCAAAGGTACTGCTTCTAAGATTTTTGAACAAATATTCACACTTTTTTCTGCATGGTAAGGGGGCAAAATACCTAAATGTAGGTATGCTTGTATACTTGTTAATCAAGCGTTTCCCAGTGTCGAGCAGTGATAGCTAATCAATCCCTCCATAGGACTTTGCTGTATGGTGCCAAGTTCCATGCCCAAACTCTCGGCTGCCTCTTTTACCTCGCTATTGAAGGCGTTGGCAATAGATCCTACGCAATGAATGGGGAGCCAAGGACGACGATATTGCTTGACGTTACGGACGAAAAAATCAACGAAGCTATCGACTAATAGGCGATGTACCTCGGGTGCTTCACGATGCTTCGAGAGGAAGGGGGTGAGACTGGCAAGGAAACGGTTGGCCAAGGGCTGGCGATATACTTTCTCAAGAATGACTTCTTGGGTAAGTTGATATTCGTTGAAGAACTCTTGACGCAAGGCCTCGGGAAGTTGGTTCTTGAGGCAATCACCAACAAGTCGGCGACCCAATACGGCGCTGCTTCCTTCATCACCGAGAATATAGCCCAATGGAGGAATATTGGCGATAATCTCCTTTCCATTATATAGACATGAATTTGAACCTGTGCCCAACACGCAAGCGATGCCCTCCTCATGACCACATAGAGCACGAGCTGCACCCAGTAAGTCACTATGGATGGTGATATCGTTTACTCCCAATACCTTTTGTATAGCTTCCTTTACACGATTGTTAGCTGTCTCGTTAGCACATCCCGCTCCGTAGAAGATTACTTGGAGTGAATCATCACTCTTGAAAGCAGTGTTCTTGGTTAGTTGTGATAAAAGTTCATGAGTGAGTACTTCCTCTATGGCTTCTTCACTCTGGTGATAGGGGTTGATGCCCTGTGTCTGTATGCTTTGTAGTATGATGCCATTGTTGCAGAGGCACCAATCGGTTTTAGTAGATCCGCTATCGGCAATGAGTATCATTTGATTTCTGATTTTTTATTTATGAATTAGTTCTTCGCTTGCTCTCGGTGTGTAAGTATCACTTTTACGCCATACTTTTCGGTGAGGTGTGCTGCTAAATGTTCGGCACTATAAACAGAGCGATGTTGTCCGCCGGTGCAACCGAATGACACCATGAGGTTCTTGAATCCTCGTGATAGGTACTTCTCTACCGAGTAGTCAACGATACCATATACGTGGTTGAGAAACTCTTGCATGGCTTCCTCTTTGTCGAGGAAAGTAATGACGGGTTCGTCACGTCCGGTAATATGCTTGTACTCCTCATAGCGTCCGGGGTTGTGTATGGCTCGGCAATCAAAGACAAATCCGCCACCATTGCCACTGGGGTCCTCGGGGATACCTCGTTTGTATGAGAAGCTGGTTACTCGTACGGTAAGCTCTGTGTCCTCCTTGTAGGGCTCGAAGAGGGGTAGCTCTGTCATCTCGTGCAAGAGAGATGTGAGGTAGGGAAGAGTGGTAAACTCCTCCTCTTCAAGTAGCGCGCGCAAGTTATCTATAGCCAAAGGTATGCTCTGTACGAAGTGTGCCTTATGTTCAAAATAACCACGATATCCGTAGGCACCAAGCACTTGCAGGGTGCGGAAGAGTACGAAGTAACGCAATCTGCTGGCAAAGGTGGCTTCGTCAAATGAACGGTAACGCATAGCCGAGTGCAGATATTCGTCAATCAGCTCCTGACGCATCGAAGAGGTGAATCGGGCACGCGCTTGCCATAGGAATGATACCAAGTCGTACTCTACGGGACCGCGTCGACCTCCTTGGAAGTCGATGAGATAGGGCTTACCATCACGCAACATCACATTGCGTGATTGGAAGTCGCGATACATAAATGTGTCGGCCCCTTCCTGCAATAAAATATCGGCCATACGATCAAAGTCATCTTCAAGACGCTCCTCCTCAAACTCCAAGCCTGTAGCCTTGAGAAAACAATACTTGAAATAGTGTAAATCCCACTGTATACCTCGACGGTCGAGCGAAGGAGATGGGTAGCAGTTTCCGAAGTCAAAGCCCTCGGCCGTGAGCCATTGCACATCGGGCAATAGGCGCATTACGTTGCGTAATATCTTCATATCACTCTCTTCGTAGCCTCCTCGACGTTGTGCCTCCATGAGCACGTCGAAAAGTGACGTATCGCCCAAGTCCTCCTGTAGGTAGTGCATGCCATCGTCCGATACTATGTATATGTGGGGTGCGGGCAGGCCTTTGCTTACCATCTGCTGGGCTATGGACAAGAAGGCATTATTCTCCTGTACGGAGGTACCTACCACTCCTATAGCCGAGCAGTTGTCGGTAGAAAGACGATAATAGCGCCTATTCGAGCCTGCAGGGGTGAGCAGGCGACATTCTTGTGCCTCGCAACCGGTATATTTGTAAAACAATTGTTGCAATGTTTCCATAGCGTGTGTCGAAAAAACTACGCAAAAGTAGCAAAAAAATCGGGAGATTGCATTATCTTTGAGATAAATCTCCAAGATACTTGCACTCGCTGTGAAATATTCAAGCAAGCTTGATGTAATTTCGCTCGTTTATTCGTATCTTTGCCTAAAATGAAGTAAAATAGCATAAAACGATGCAACAGGATATAAAACGTAACCCTTGGGCATGGGTACCCTCACTCTATTTTGCAGAGGGCTTGCCATACGTTATCGTTATCACCCTCTCGGTGGTGATGTACAAGCAGTTGGGATTGGGCAATGCAGAAGTGGCCTACTATACCGGATGGTTCTATCTGCCATGGCTTATCAAACCCCTGTGGAGTCCCTTTGTTGATTTGCTTCGTACCAAACGTTGGTGGATTGTAGCCATGCAACTCCTCATGGGTGTGGGTATGGCGGGTATTGCTTTTACACTTCCTATGGCTGGCTATCTACAATGGACCTTGGCTATCTTTTGGCTATTGGCTTTCAGCTCGGCAACACACGATGTGGCTGCTGATGGCTTCTATATGATGGCGCTCTCTGAGGGTGACCAATCCTTCTTTGTAGGAATCCGTAGTACCTTTTATCGCTTGGCTACACTTACGGCTCAAGGAGGTATGCTCATCTTGGTCGATTGGCTCGTGCGTCATTACGGCAACGAGCGTGAGGCATGGATTACAGCCTTCTTTATCGTAGCTATACTATTCATCGTTGTAGGGTTGTACCATGCACGAGTGTTACCTCGTCCTTCGAGCGATGCGTCACGTGATTTTGAGGCACGCCACTTACTTAGAGAGTTTACACATACTTTCGTTACCTTCTTTCAAAAGGAGGGGGCTCTTCCGGCATTGCTCTTTATGTTGCTTTTTCGTTTTCCTGAGGCGCAACTTGCCAAGATGGGCGTGCTCTTTTTGATGGACCCTCTTGCTGAGGGCGGATTGGGACTTACCCTTGAGCAGATTGGTGTTATCCAAGGTACGTTGGGGCCTATAGGCTTGACTCTTGGTGGAATCCTCGGTGGTGTATGTATCTCTCGTGGAGGTCTTAAACGTTGGCTTTGGCCAATGGTATGGGCTATTTCTTTACCCGATATCGTGTATGTATATCTCAGTTATGTGCAGCCCGATAACCTTTACATCATCTCTTCATGCCTCTTTGTTGAACAGTTTGGTTATGGATTTGGCTTCACGGCCTATATGCTCTTCCTTATTTATTATGCCCGTGGAACTCACGAAACCGCTCATTACGCCATTGCTACCGCCTTTATGGCAGCAGGCATGATGCTTCCCGGTATGATGGCTGGTGCCCTACAGGAAATGATGGGATATCGCCTCTTCTTTATATGGGTTATGGCATGTTGTGCTGTAACTTTCATCGTATCAGCATTCTTGAAGATTGATCGGGATTTTGGAAAGAAAAATTAAAAATCATAAATAATTAATGCAAGCAATGATATTTGCCGCAGGTCTCGGCACAAGACTCAAACCCTATACGGACCATTGCCCTAAAGCGATGGTGGAAGTGGCTGGTCGTCCTATGATTGCGCACCAGTTGGAGAAGTTGTATAAGGCAGGCTTCCGTCGGGTGGTAATCAATGTACACCACTTTGCCCAGCAAATCGTTGACTATGTGACGGGAAATGGTGGTTTTGGCCTTGATGTGGCCTTTTCTGACGAGACAGGAAAGCTCCTTGATACCGGTGGAGGAATACGTCATGCTTTACCGCTCTTCGATAGAGATAGTCCTGTGTTGATACATAATGTAGATATCTTTTCTAATATTGATCTTGAGACTCTTTATACCGGTCATGTGGATAGGCATGCTGATGCTTCACTACTTGTGAGTAAACGAGATACATCACGCTATTTTATCCTTGATGACGAGGATTGTCTCATTGCCTGGAAGAATATGCAGACAGGTGAGGTGCGTACTGCTAACGATGGATTAAAGCCCGTCATGGAGCGTCTCACGGCTGATGACGGAATCTACCGCTTACGCGCTTTTTCGGGTATACAGGTTATTTCACCTACGCTTTTCCCTCAGCTTGAGAAGGCAGAGGATGTGTTCTCCATCACCAACTTTTATTGGCAACACTCGGTAAAACATAACATTCGGTGTATCGAAGCTCCTGATAAATTCCAATGGGTCGATGCCGGTAAACCCGAGGCTCTTGCGAGAGCAGGAGAGATAGCTGGTATCTATCGATAAATAGTGAATTGTTAAACAATAAATTAAAGAACTTATGAACAAGGTATCGGAAAACCCTTTCAAAAACCGAATCGATCGCCACACAGCGTTGATGATTGTAACTGCGCTCTTTGTGACTTCTTACTTAGTGTCTAACGTGATGGCCGTGAAGGTAATCAGCCTCTTCGGACTTTTCTATTTCGATGCGGGTACCATCACTTTCCCTTTTGCCTATATGTTGGGCGATGTGCTCACCGAAATTTGGGGCTATCGTACGGCTCGTAAGGTTATTTGGACCACTTTCTTTTGCAATATTTTGATGGTAGTATGTACGCAGATAGGTGTGTGGCTTCCTTCACCTGATTATTTGGCAGAGACTGCAAATGCTTACAATCATATCTTTACCTATGTGCCTCGCATTGTGGTGGCTTCACTCACAGGATTCCTCTTGGGAGAACTCTCTAATGCTTGGCTTATGGAAAAAATTAAGGAGAAAACTAAAGGTAAACGACTTTGGGTGCGCACCATAGGTAGTTCGGCTGTCGCCTATATCTTTGATAGTCTTCCTTTTGTGCTTATTGCCTTTGCTGGAGTTGTGTCCACTCATGACCTTATCATGATGATTGTGCTGCAGTATGTCCTCAAGCTCTTTATTGAGGCTTGCTTTGGTACCCCCTTGGCTTATGCAGCCGTTCGTGCTATTCGTCGGTTAGGCAATGCAAAAGCGTGAGTGTTATGGACAGATATGCCCTTATACATACCAAACTCCCTCGAGAGTTTGTTCTTCTCCAAGGTACTGGATGCCGTTGGGGAAAGTGTACCTTTTGTGACTATCATACCGATGTGAGTGCCAATCCTTTTACCATCAACCAACAGGTGCTTCAGCAGGTGATGGGGCATTATGGTGTGCTCGATGTTATTAATTCAGGCTCAGCCCTCGAACTTGACGAAGAGACTCTTACCTTGATTCGTCAGATTGTTCGTGACAAGCATATACATACCCTCTGGTTTGAGGCTCATTATATGTATCGCCATCGTTTGGCTCGCTTCGCAGAACAATTTGAGGGAGTTAATGTCAAGTTTCGTTGTGGTATAGAAACCTTTAATCCTATTCTTCGTGACCATTGGTGTAAGGGAGTTCCTGCTACCGTCACTCCTGAAGATGTCGCTCGTTATTTTCAGGGCGTATGTCTGCTCTGCTGTACGGAGGGTGAAAGTCGTCAACATATCCTTGATGACATAGCTATAGCTCGTCGTCACTTTGAGTATTTCAGTGTTAACCTTTTCTGTAATAACAGCACCTCGTTACGTCGTGATGAGACCCTTGCTCAATGGTTTGTCCAAGAGGTATATCCTACACTTCGTCATGCTGATGGTATAGAGGTGCTTATTGGTAATACTGATCTTGGAGTAGGTGGGTAATTTAATGGTATTATCTCTATCGTTGAATAGAAAAATATGTTTGTAACAATAGAAATAGAACGCAATTTGTTGATTTCAACAGAACAGAATTAATTTCACTCTTTAATGGGTATAACGATATGCAACGAAAGAAACGTGTGTTGATTGGTATGAGTGGTGGCATCGATAGTACGGCTGCGTGTCTCATGCTACAAGAGCAGGGCTACGAGGTAGTGGGCGTGACAATGCGTGTGTTCGACTTGGATTCACAGCTGGGACCCGAGGGAGAACCGAACTTTATCTCTGAGGCGCGTGAGGTCGCTGAACGATTGGGTATAGAACATCATGTGGCTGATGAACGTGTGGAGTTCGGCCAACAGATAGTGCGCTACTTTGTAGATGAATATATGCGGGGGCGTACACCAAACCCGTGTGTGATGTGTAATCCGCTATTTAAGTTTCGTGTATTGACATTATGGGCAGACAACCTTGAATGTGACTACATAGCCACAGGACACTATGTGCAGACTGTATGTGATGAAGGATTCTATTATATAGTGACGGGTGATGATCCACAAAAAGACCAAAGCTACTTCCTGTGGAACTTGAGTCAGGAGGTGCTGAAACGTTGTGTTTTCCCGCTCGGTGGGTGGAAAAAAACTGACGTTCGTCGATACCTCGAGGACAAGGGCTTTGCGCTCAAGGCCAAGGAGGGTGAAAGTATGGAGGTGTGCTTCATTGAGGGTGACTATAGAGAATTCTTGAAAAAGCATTGTCCAGAGATTGATGAACGGGTGGGACAGGGTAAGTTCGTGGATTCTGCAGGTCGTACATTGGGCATGCATCAAGGATATCCCTATTATACGATAGGCCAACGAAAAGGATTGGGCATAGCATTGGGAAGGCCTGCTTATGTGTTGAAGCTAAATCCGGAGAAGAATACAGTAATGCTGGGTGATGCCGAGCAGTTGATGACGCGCTACATGCTCGTAGAGACCCCACGCTTGGTGTGTGAACAGCAGTTCTATGCCTCTCAAGAGCTTACAGTACGCATACGCTACCGCAGTCGTGCAGTACCTTGTGAGGTGGTGCGTGAGGTCGATGGAGGTATGTTACTCATACGTTTTTCCGAAGAGGTGTCAGCCGTAACTCCCGGACAGTCTGCGGTATTCTACATAGGACGCCGTCTCGTCGGTGGGGCCTTTATTGCTTCTCAAAGAGGAATAGGACTCTGGCTTACTGAAGAGTGAGAGAGCTTGTTTAGATGATAACATAAAAGGCAGCCCGATGGGCTGCCTTTTATGTTGTTAGTTGTTACTTACGCTTTTCCTCTATGGAGATACTCTCGTCACGAACGTATGAGAGGGGAACAAACTCTACGTAGTCGTGCATGAACTGAGTAGTGTTGGTTGAGTTTTCATAAACGTTCTTGAAACGGAGCCAATGCTCGCCCTCACCGAGGTACTTGGTTGTGATTACCTTACGGATAATCCTGGCATTGTCACGAGCGTTTTCAGTGTTGTTGTATGCGTACATTGAAGAGGGACCCTTGAGGTAACCACGGTTCTTCATTTCCTTGTCGTTCTGTATACCGTTGTCCTCGGTCTGTTTGTCGGCGATGAAACCGATGTTAGGATGAGTAGCCTCGATACGGAGATCCACGGGAATACCGGTAACCTCATTGTCGAGATAGAACTGTACGATACCTCTATATGAGTAGGTGGTATAGCCGAAACGAATCTCATAAGTACCTGCGGGCATGGGAGGGAGCTTATAGGCGATGTCGTATGAATCCTGAGTCATCATCTCATCGCCCTGGTAGTTACCCCATCCTGTGTGGGGACAGAGGATGTAGTGACGGGTCTCCTCGGAATTAACCTTGAGGTTCTTACAGTAGGTATGAGGGATGAATACCTCACCATCGCTGGTGTGGGTAAACTCCTGCCAACGGATACTGTTGTTAGTGAGCTCTGAGAGCATAGATGAGAAGTCGATACGTACAACTGAGTTAAGCACACGACCAACCATGACGTCTTCGTTGTAGATGAGAATCTTGTTGATCGGATGGATGGTGCCGTTGAGTGCGCTTGCTACAAAGTCTACGTAGGCAGTATCCAAGTCTTTGAAAGCATCAGTGCTATATACCATATTGTTGATAAGGTCTTCTACAGGCGAGCCGCTTTCGTTGTACCAGTTCAAGTAGATGCTGTTGCGGATGCCGTTGTCGCTCAAGCTACGAGGCATAGTAACCTTCAACAGACGACCAGACATAGTCTCGAAGTATTCATGACGGTCAGACTTGTCGTAGAAGTCATCCTCTGAATTCCATTTGCCATTCTTTATCTTGTAGCATACGAGGCGTGAGTAGGGTAAGTTGCGGTCGAGCAAGTGATAACCAACAAATTGGTTGACAGGATTCTCGGGACTGGTTAGAGGAGCTGATGCATCAGCATTGGGATACCACTCGGCACACTTGACTGCCAAATCCTCAAGATTATGAATGCCGTGCTCAAACAATAGTTGGTCGGGCTCCAAGAAAGCTGTGTAACCCAAATAGCGGTTGGCAGGGTAGGGTACCAGCTTGTCACCATAGATGCTGGGGGCTGTCAAGTCGCCATCGGTATAGGTCTCGTCTTTGTAACCTTGCAATTTGTCCTCAAAACCGGTTGCCTTGATGGCCTCGCTCATGATGTGGAAGAATCCTTGGTCTTCGATTTGTTTGGGAAGTGTGTTGGTAGAAGGGTTCAGCACGGCATCGATGGTGTGTACTACACCGTTTTCTACCTCTTCATCGCGGGCAATCACCTTACCGTCACCGTTGATGATGAGTATGCTATGGCCACTCTCGTCTGTATCATAGCTGAGACTGAGATAGCGGTCGTTCATATTCATGGTGGGGATGATGTCATGCTCCAAATCCATGGTGAGGTAGATGTAAGGGATGAGGTGTGTTTGTGCAATGACCTTACACATAGAATCGCTCAGTTCGTTCAGATCGGTAGAGGTGACTCCTGTCCAAATAATATCGTTGGGGTTGTCATCGACCAATGAAGCTTTGTAAATAGAGTCCTGCTCAAAGAGAAAACGCTCTACTGCTTCGTTGGTGGGGGCAAAGCAAGTGTACTGTCCGTAGGCCTTCATCAAGTTGAGGCGTCCACCACGATTGAGAATGTGAATAAAACTGCTGTAAACATCTTCGTGTTCTTCAAGGAATGATGCTACAGTGTGTCCTGTAAAGGTGTAGCGAGTACTCTCATCAATACTCTCTCTACATCCGGTAAATGACATAGCGGCGATGCATGCTAAGGCCACTACCTTTACTTTCAATGCTTTCATTTTAAGCAGATTTTTAAATTGAAGGTATTATGCTTTTTAATTTTTTTTTGCAAAAATAGAGTATTTCTTCTGTAAAAACAAATATTCTGCTTCTTATTTTATTAAGTAGAATAGTCTTATAGTCTTTGATAGATTCTGTCTCTTATTGACATATCAAAATGTAAAACGAATAATATTGTGCGATAAAAGTAAAAAAGATGGGATGGGATGACGGTAAATTCATACAAATTTGTATCTTCGCATTCTATTTATTTAGTATGACCTTGGTATGATAAAGGCAATATCTTTATACGAACTTAACCATTGCATCCGCCAATCGCTGCGGGAGTCATTGCCCGATGCCTATTGGGTGCAAGCCGAACTTAGTGAGGTGCGTGAAGCGTATAACGGACATTGCTATATCGAATTGGTGGAGAAAACGGAGCAGGGTAATACATTTATTGCCAAGGCAAGGGGAACCATCTGGGCCAATATCTACAAAATGTTGAAACCCTATTTTGAGAATGCTACAGGACAGGGTTTTGTGGCAGGCATCAAGGTCTTATTACAGGTGACAGTCGACTTTCACGAACAGTATGGACTCTCGCTCACGGTGCACGACATAGACCCAACCTATACGTTGGGTGATATGGCTCGTCGTCGTCGAGAAATATTGATGCAATTGGAAGCTGAGGGAGTACTTACTCTCAATAAGGAGCTGTCTATGCCGCAAGTTCCTCAGCGAGTAGCTGTAATATCTGCTGCTGGTGCGGCAGGATATGGTGACTTTTGCGACCAACTGGTGAATAATCCGTATGGCTTTGTGTTCTATCCTCATTTGTTCCCTGCAGTAATGCAAGGCGATAGAGTAGAGAGTAGTATCATTGAGGCTTTGAATGATATTGCAGCTGAAAGTGACCTTTGGGATGTAGTGGCTATTATTCGAGGAGGAGGTGCTACGAGTGACCTCTCGGGATTTGATACCTATCTCTTGGCGGCAAATTGCGCTCAATTCCCTCTTCCCATCATTACAGGCATAGGACATGAACGTGACGATACTGTGCTGGATATGGTGGCACATACGAGAGTGAAGACACCTACTGCTGCTGCGGAATATCTTATTGCTCAGATGGTTGCTGCTGCCGAATTGTTGAACGAACTCGTGAGTGCATTGATGGTTAGTGTGAACGAGCGTATGCATAGTGAGGATAATCGCTTGATGCAACTTGCGACCCGTTTGCCTTCTCTCTTTGCTCTTGTTAATACTCGACAACAATATCGCATAGGACAGCTGGAGCAACGTATTCATGTAGCTTTACAGCAGACCTTGGTGAAGCAGATCCACCGATTGCAACTGATGGAAAAAATTATCGAAGGGGCATCGCCCCAGCTGATGCTACAGCGTGGATATTCGATTACTCGTTGTGAAGGTAAGGTGGTGAAGAATGTTACTAAACTCGTAAAGGGAAGTATTCTCACCACAGAGCTTGTTGATGGTGAAACCCGAAGCATTGTTCAATAAAAAATAGAATCCCAATATGAAATACGAAGAAGCAATCCAACAATTAGAAACAATTGTAGCTCAGATAGAGAATAATGAGCTTGACATTGACCAGTTGACTGACCGTTTGAAAGAGGCGCAAAAACTTATAAAATTGTGTAAAGATAAACTCTATAAGACGGACGAAAAGATAAAGGCTTTGCTAAACGTTGAAGGATGATACTGAATAGCAGAGAATAAAAAAGAGGGTGTATCAAAGCGGTACACCCTCTTTTTATTTGTTAGATTGAAAGCATGTGAAGCACGTTCATCAAATGATTGTCAATGGGTTTATCCTTCTTGATGGCAGTATTGAAAGGTACGTATACAATCTCATCGTTACGGATACCAATCATCACATTGCGTTGGCCATCGAGCAGTGCCTCGATACTGGCTGCACCCATACGACCAGCGATGATGCGATCGTGAGCTGTGGGGCGACCTCCACGCTGCAAATGACCAAGAATAGAGACACGTACATCGAATTGAGGGAACTCATTGCGTACACGCTCGGCATAGTGCATAGCGCCACCCAGCTCGGGGTTTTCAGATACGAGTACAATACTACTGTTCTTAGACTTACGCATTCCATTTTGGATGAACACTGCTAACTGGTCTTCTTGGGTAAGATGTTCGGGAATGATAGCTGCCTCGGCACCAGAAGCTATGGCACTATTGAGGGCGAGGAAGCCCGCATCGCGGCCCATAACCTCGACGAAGAAGATACGTTCATGTGAGTTGGCTGTGTCGCGAATCTTGTCGATGGCCTCTACGATGGTGTTAAGCGCAGTGTCGTAACCAAGGGTGGTATCAGTGCCATAAAGGTCGTTGTCAATGGTAGCAGGAATACCGATACAGGGCATGTCGAACTCTTGAGCCAAGACGCGTGCACCGCTGAGCGAACCATCACCACCGATGACGATGAGGGCGTCAATCTCATGTTCGCAGATGTGTTTCCATGCTTCGGCACGCCCTTCTTCGGTTTTGAATTCAGGGCAACGAGCTGTCTTCAAGATGGTACCACCCTGCTGCACAATGTTACTTACGTTCTCAGTTCTAAAATCTTTAATCTCGTTGGTGATGAGACCCTTGTATCCACGATAGATGCCTTTTACCTTCAGGCCATTAAAGATAGCCGTACGGGTGACGGCACGGATAGCGGCATTCATACCCGGTGCGTCTCCACCAGAGGTAAGGATACCTATGCAATTAATTCTTCTTGCCATAATATATTACTTATGATTAATGATTTCGTTTTTACATTCTTCCATCAACCACTTGGGTGTGGAGGTGGCGCCACAGATGCCTATCGACTGACCATCTTTGATGAGGGTGAAGTCTATTTCATGGCTTCCCTCTATGTGGTATGAATTGGGGTTGGCTTTTAAGCATTCTTGGTAGAGAACCTTTCCGTTAGAGCTTTTCTTTCCACAAACGAAGAAGATGAGGTCGTGTGAAGCAGCAAAACGATGGATGTTGTCAAGGCGGTTTGACACCTGACGACAGATGGTGTCGTAATAATGAAACTCTACTTCGGGGGCAATACGTTGCTTGATGGTTTCCACGATGAGGCGGAACTCGTCAAGCGACTTTGTGGTTTGTGAATAAAGGTAGATGTTGCGCGCGAAGTCTATACGATTAATCTCTTTGATAGATTCGATAACAATAGCGCTACCGTCTGTTTGGCCTACAAGACCCAATACTTCAGCATGTCCCTTCTGTCCATAGATAACAATCTGTTTGGCTTCGGCTTGAGTTGTGGTGTACTCTTGCTTGATGCGCTTTTGAATGTTGAGTACCACGGGACAAGTGGCATCGATAATCTCGATGTTATTGTTGCGGGCTGTCTCATAGGTCTCGGGTGGCTCGCCATGAGCACGGAGGAGCACGCGTACATCGTGCAACTGGGCAAACTCCTCGTGGTTGATGGCAATGAGCCCCATTTCACGCAATCGCTCACACTCCATGCCGTTATGTACGATATCGCCCAAGCAATAGAGTGGCGCTCCTCGCTGTAGCTCCTCTTCGGCCTTGCGTATGGCTGTTGTCACTCCAAAGCAAAAACCAGAATGCTCGTCAATTTCTACGTTTATCATCTCTTGATTGTCATTTGTCGATTGCCAATTGGAATTTCTCCATCAGCCAAGTCTTTTGCTCAGGGATGGTCATGTTGCTATTGTCGAGTTCGATAGCGTCGTCTGCTTTGCGAAGAGGGCTAACAGCACGTCCGCTGTCGATACGGTCGCGCTCCTTTACGTTCTCCAAGATACTTTCGTACGAGGCATTATCGCCCTTAGCACGCAATTCGTCGTAGCGACGTTGAGCGCGTACTTCGGCACTGGCAGTAACGAAAATCTTGAGTTCTGCATCAGGGAATACGGTAGTTCCAATATCGCGACCATCCATTACGATGCCCTTCTCCTTACCCATCTCTTGTTGCAAGGCTACCATAGCTTCGCGTACGAAGCCAATGGTGGCTATGAGACTTACTCGTGATGATACGGCCATACCACGAATCTCACTTTCGATACATTCATCATTGAGGTAAGTATCGGGGCGACCTGTCTGCTCATTTAGCTTAAAACTGATGCGGATGTCAGACATGGCTGCCTGCAACTCCTCGAGTTTTACGCTGTCTTCGGTGAATAGATCGTGTTGTAAGCAGTAATAGGTGACAGCACGATACATGGCACCGCTATCAATGTAGATGTAGCCGATTTCTCGGGCGAGGTCTTTGGCCATGGTGCTCTTTCCGCACGATGAGTGACCGTCGATGGCAATAGTTATCTTTTTCATATATGTAATATTTTACTTGTTTTACTTATAACTTACAACTCATGGCTTCCTTAAATTCCTATTGCAAAATTCATCATCAACGATGATGCAGCAATGTGATACTTGCCGTACGAAACCCCGACCTTCATTCGTCGTGTTTGTATTCCTCCACCTATTGAGAAACCCTCCATTGAACGTTTTGCATTGTTCTTGAGTTCACTGCGTAATAGGAAGTTGTAACCTACCGAGATGTAGGTGTTCGAGGTGGGGTAGAGATCGGCTCCTATGATGAGATGCTTGATAAGGATATCCTTCCATGAATCATCACTTGTGTTGTAGAAATCCTCAGCTTTCCACTTGTCGAGGTCGGTAAGCGTGAGCGAGAGGCGCAAAGGCGCGTGCTCCAACTCTTTAGAGAAACCTACCAATAAGTTAAAGGGCATGGACTCTTGTTTGTCATCATAGGTTTTTATCTGTCCGCCTAAGTTGCGTGCTACTATCGATGCTGAGAACATGGTTTCGGGATCATAGTAGTTAAGTCCAAGGTCTACACCAAGAGCCAACGAATATACTTGCTCATAGTTGGAGTAGATGAATTTACCCGTTACGCCGCCTGAGAGTCGACCGCTAAAGTCAAAGCTATATGTCGTCATCAGTGCCATATCCTTGGCTGAAAAGTTTCCGATGATATTCCCCTCAGCGTCAGTGTTCCTCATCGTGCCAAAGTTGAGATAGTGGGCGCCAAAGGCCAGCACAGAACGTTCTCCCACCTCCATGTTGTAAGCTGCCGAGGCTATATTGGTCTTTTGTAAATAACTCATGTAATTGAGGCTCAGCGTACGGCCATATGTATTGGTCAATAACGCCGGATTATGAAAGGCGAGTGTTACATCATCTTCGATGATTGAAACATTGTCTCCGCCCAATGAAGCGGCATGTGACGACATGGGCAATTGCAGAAACTGGAATGCCGATTCTGCATCTTGGGCTTGCAGTACACAAGCGTTACACATTATATATAGGTATAGTACGACTCTTTTCATGTGCCTATTTGTCGTTTTGGCTATTCATTGCAAATATACGGCTTTTTTGCTTATAAACGCTTGTTTGTCTACAAAAATAGGTCATTGATAAATTAAAATCTATCAAACGAATAAAAAAAAACAATCTTTTTTGTTTTGTCTAACGAAAAAAGTATTACTTTTGCAAACGCATCGGAATGTATAATAACTAAAAAATATAATTATGGAAATCAAAAAATCAGAAAAGGCCAACTTGGAGAGCAAGAAGTTTACATGGATCTTGCTTGGCTTCATTTTGGTCTTGGCGGGTCACTTCGTGGCTTTCGAGTGGACTCAGTATGAGAAGGAGTCTGAAGGTATGCTCATCGATGCAGGTGATATCGTATTGGAAGAGGAAATTATTCCTATCACCATGCCTGAGAAGAAAACCGTACCTCCCCCTCCCCAAGCTGTAACACAGGCTGAAGTGCTCAATATCGTGGAAGACGATGCTGAGATTGAGGAAACTACCATCGTTTCAGCAGAAGACCAGGCTGAGTTTGTTGAGATTCAAGACGATGTGCCCATCGTGGTTGAGGAGCCTGAGAAGGAAGAAGAAATCTTCCAGGTGGTAGAGAATCAGCCCGAGTTCCCCGGTGGTATGGGTGAGTTGATGAAGTATCTCCAGAAGAACATCAAGTATCCTCCCGTATGTCAGGATCAGGGTATTCAGGGTCGTGTTGTTGTACAGTTCGTGGTAAACTCTGACGGTTCTATCGTTGATCCCGTGGTTATCAAGTCTGTAAATCCTCACCTAGATAAGGAGGCTCTCCGTGTGGTATCATCAATGCCTAAGTGGAAGCCCGGTGAGCAGCGTGGTAAGAAAGTACGTGTACGCTTTACATTGCCCGTATCGTTCAGATTGCAGAGCTAAGGCTAATCTCATATAAAAAGAGGCTGCGTTATGTAGCCTCTTTTCTTTTTTTACATTACAACATAGGCTAAATCCTATAAACTGAAAACCAAAAAATAAAATCCTTTCCCATGTCATACGCATTTTCTCAACTTCTCGATAAAGTAAACGCTCATATCGAATCGCTCGACTATGCTCGCGAGCCAATGAATCTCTATCGTCCAGTGCAGTATATCCTTTCGCTCGGTGGCAAACGTATCCGTCCTGCTATGATGCTCATGGCATACAATATGTATCGTGATGATGTGGAGCGTATTCTTGATCCTGCTTTGGCACTCGAGATATATCATAACTTTACCCTTTTGCATGACGACCTCATGGATAACGCTGATGTGCGTCGAGGTAAACCCACTGTACACATGCGTTGGGATGCCAATACTGCTATCCTTTCGGGCGATGTTATGCTGACATTGGCTGATGTCTATATGTCGCGTGTTGATGATGCCTACTTCCGTGAAGTGATGTCTACCTTCCATGCTACCTCCATCGAGATTGCTGAAGGCCAGCAGTATGATATGGATTTCGAGACTCGTTCCGATGTGACTGAGGCCGAGTATATTGAGATGATTCGTCTCAAAACCTCTGTGCTTCTTGCTTGCGCTCTCAAGATTGGTGCTATCCTCGGAGGTGCATCCAAGGAGGATGCTGAGCATCTCTATCGTTTGGGTGAAAGCATTGGTCTTGCCTTCCAGCTTCGCGATGACTATCTTGATGTGTATGGCGATCCAAAGGTGTTCGGTAAGAAGGTCGGTGGTGATATCTTATGTAACAAGAAGACTTACCTCTATATAAATGCACTTCGTCTTGCCGATAAAGAGCAGCGTGCAGCTCTCGACTATTGGGCTACCGCAACGGACTTTGTGCCCGAAGAGAAGGTGGCTGCTGTTACAGCTATCTATACAGCATTAGGCCTCCCCGAGATGAGTCGCGCTATAGAGGAGCAATATTATCGTCGTGCGCAAGCATCGCTCGAAGCACTCAGTGTTGCAGAAGACAAGAAGCAGGTGCTTCGTGAATTTATGGCTGCATTGATGGAGCGTGATGTATAAGATTATTGATACACATAGCCATCTCTTTGTCGAAGAGTTTAACGAAGATCGTTCAGAAGTGATGTGCCGTGCCCGTGAGGCAGGTGTGCAACATGTTCTTATGCCCAATATTGACCTCAGTACCGTGGAACCCATGCTCCGCGTGTGTGGGGAATATTCGGGCTTTTGTTATTCTATGCTCGGCCTTCATCCGACCGAGGTGAATGCCGATTATCGTCAGAGCCTTGATACGTTAAAGGATATTCTCGTTTCTCATCCCCAAACTTTTATTGCCATTGGTGAGGTCGGGCTTGACCTTTATTGGGATAAAACCTATAAGCAAGAGCAACTCGCTGTTCTTGAAGAGCAGATGGGTTGGGCGCTTGAGTATGATTTGCCCCTCGTGATTCATTCGCGAGAAGCCTTCCCTGAACTATATGCTCTTTTTAGTCATTATAAAGATACTCCCATTCGAGGTGTCTTCCATAGTTTTACGGGAACTGCAGAGGAGGCACAATCTCTCTTAGAGTGTCCAGGCTTTCTGCTTGGTATCAATGGCGTAGTTACTTTTAAGAAGTCTACCCTTCCGGAAGCTTTGCATGAAGTTCCTCTCTCTCGTCTTGTGGTAGAGACCGACTCCCCCTATCTTGCTCCCACCCCTTACAGAGGTAAACGCAATGAGTCTGCCTATATCGTTCGTGTTGTAGAACGTCTTGCAGAGCTCTATTCTTGTTCACCCGAAATTGTGGCTGAGCAAACCTTTGCCAATGCTACCAATCTTTTCCGTCTTTCTTGACATCTTTTTATTGCTATTTCAGACCTGTTAAAAAATGTCCCAAACGTTGGGGACAAATGTACTGAATATTGGGGACGAATGTACTGAACGTTCAGGACGAATGTCCCCAATATTGTGGACATTTTTTTAGTCATGAGATTTGAAGATTTCCTTTGATGGAGGATTTCTATTTATGGTCATTTACGAGTCTATTTATGGCCATTTATGTTTCACTACAAAGAATGTTCTTTTTTTGATTTGTCGCGATGCAGCAATTGCTACGTCCTGATGTAGCAAGTGTTACCTCGGGATGCAGCAAAATCAACCTCCTCGAATGAGATATAGTGTCTGTTGACAGTTGACTCTCTTTACTCTTTCACCGTTCATCGTTCAACTTTCTATACCTTTCTATACTTTCTCTACCTCCCCTCCTTGGGAGGGGCAGGGGGAGGCTTCCCAACTCTTCACTCGCTATAGCCTTTTGCCCTTCGTCTTTAGCCCTTGCCCCAAAACGCTTCAACGTTTTTCTACATTGAACAAAAATTTCCATGAATTGCCATGAATAAGATTTGCAATAAACTAAACTGAATTATTTACGGACATTTATGAGTTTTTTGTGTTATCTAATTGTTAAATGTTAAATCCTGATTTTCAACATTGAGTAACTATACAAACGCTTTAGGAGTATGTGGCATAAATCATACAAAACTTGAAATAAAATTGGATATGTCGCTATTTCCCACTAACTTTGCGAATTAGTGTGTATAATGGTTCCGTGTGCGCATACGCACGAGGCTGTGAATTGATATCATGAACTAAACAACTAATCAATTTTATAACTATTACAAAATGAAACGACAAACGATTTTGAAAAGCGCTTTATGCTTCTTCATGGCATTGGTGTGCTTGCCTATGGCCATGCAGGCTAAAGTGGAGCATCTGTTGCCCAAGGTACACTCGCTCATCGAGACCAAAGAAACTCCCTTTGCTCTACAACGTGCAGTGAACATCACTGACAAGACCAACAGTGCGGCTCTACGCAAGGTATTCACCGACTACGGTTGCACCATCAGCGAGGGGGATGCTACCGTGACTGTAGAGATGGTAGAGAGCATCGAGGGTGCTTACGACTATACCCTCGAAGGTTACGACAACGAGGGTTACCAGCTCATCGTAACCGAGAACTCTATTGTGATCAAGGCGGTGAAGCCTATCGGCGTCATCCGTGCTGCACAAACCCTTGCCCAGCTTGCTGAAGGCTATGAGGAGAATGCTGCTGCTATTGAAACTGTAGAAATTACTGACTGGGCGGCTTTCAAACTCCGTGGATACATGCACGACGTGGGCCGCTCGTTCATCTCGGTCGAGGAACTGAAGAAGCACATCGACCTGCTCTCGCGCTTTAAGGTGAATACTTTCCACTGGCACTTTACTGAGAATCAAGCTTGGCGCTTCGAGGTAAAGGGCTATCCCCAATTGACCTCTGCATCAAGCATGACCCGTTTCCCTGGCGACTATTACACTCAGGCACAGTGCCTCGAGGTGGCTGAGTATGCACAAGAACGTGGTGTGACCATCATTCCTGAGATTGATATGCCCGGTCATAGCGCAGCCTTCAAGCGCGCCATGGGCTTTAGCATGCAGACCGATGAGGGTGTAGAGGTGCTGAAGACCGTGCTCACTCAGCTTGCCGAAGTGTTCCCCTATTCACCCTACATCCATATCGGTGCCGATGAAGAGCAAATTGAATATCCAGACTTTCTCGCTATCATGGCCAACCATATCCATGGATTAGGTCGCAAGATGGTGGTGTGGAATCCTATCAAGGGTGTATCCATCAACAGCACCATGTGTGACATGACGCAGATGTGGAGCAGCAGCGGTGCCAACATCAATGGCGTGCCCGATATTGATTGTCGTTACAACTACACCAACCACTTCGACGTGTTTGCCGATGTGGTGGGTATCTATAAGAGCAACATCTATTACAAGGCACAAGGTGATGCCGAAACTGCTGGTACCATCTCGGCCTACTGGAACGACCGCAAGACTCCTACCGAGGAGGACATCGTGAAGCAGAACAACATGTATGCCAACGTGCTAGCCAGCGCCGAGCGTGCCTGGATAGGTAGCACAGTCGACGGTGCCGAGGGATACATCGAGAAACTCGGAACCACACTCCCCAACTCGGGTGAGGTGTACGAGGAGTTCAAGGATTGGGAGGAGCGCTTCCTCTTCCACAAGGCCCACTCGCTGAAGGATGAGCCCATCCCCTATGTGAAGCAGACCAATGTACGCTGGCGCATTACCGATGCCTTCCCCAATGGTGGTGTCACATCTACCATGTTTGCCCCCGAGGCTTATGCGACCAAAGGTGGCAACGAACTCATTCCCGAGACTTTCGTTCACGAGGGTAAGACCTATCACACGGGTATCGCTACCGGTGCGGGTATCTACCTCCGCCACACCTGGGGCAACAATATCA
>JAEIGA010003174.1_pt1 | contig 25866 bp, 20 predicted proteins | sample 9270691 | NCBI WGS metagenome assembly JAEIGA01 (sample SAMN17057246, study PRJNA624740) | gut metagenome | biome: biome; isolation source: fecal sample | host: Bos grunniens | place: China: Xizang | collected 2019
AATTGCAGAGCCTCTGCACACGCTTTATAACGCGGGAATCGCAAACGAGCTCTTTCCGCTCCTTCTTTTCGTGGGAATAGGCGCGATGATCGACTTCGGTCCGCTTCTCACCAATCCCAAGCTGATGGTCTTCGGCGCGGCGGCGCAGTTCGGTATCTTCTTTACGCTTTGTATGGCGTCCATCTTCTTCCCGGAGATCAAGGACGCGGCTTCGATCGCCATCATCGGCGCGGCGGACGGCCCCACGTCCATCGTCGTTGCCAACCGTCTCGGCTCGACCTACGTCGGCCCCATCACGGTTGCGGCCTACTCGTATATGGCACTCGTGCCCATCATTCAGCCCCCTGTGATCAAGCTTCTGACCACCAAGAAGGAGCGTATGATCCGTATGCCCTATGAGCCCAAGTCGGTCTCCAAGACCACCAAGATCCTGTTCCCCATCGTTATCACGGTAATTGCAGGTCTTGTGGCTCCCGAGTCGGTTTCGCTTGTTGGTTTCCTGATGTTCGGTAACCTTATGCGCGAGTGCGGCGTTTTGGATTCGCTTTCCGAGACCGCACAGAAGGTGCTGGCAAATCTCGTTACCATCTTCCTGGGCATCACGATCGCCACGCAGATGCGTTACGATCAGTTCTTAGCCCCCGAAACGCTCCTCATTCTCGGTCTCGGTCTTGTGGCCTTCGTTGTGGACACGGCGGGTGGCGTTCTGTTTGCCAAGCTCCTCAATCTCTTCCTCAAGAAGAAGATCAACCCGATGGTCGGTGCAGCCGGCATTTCGGCATTCCCCATGGCAGGCCGTATCGTGCACAAGATGGGTCTGAAGGAGGATCCGCAGAACTTCCTTCTTATGCACTCGATGGGTGTTAACGTTTCCGGACAGATCGCGTCGGTTATCGCGGGCGGTCTGATCCTCAAGTTCTTTGAAGTCATTTAAGGAGGGTGCAGAATATGAAAAACAGAAATCTTGCTCTTGTTATCGCGATCCTGATGATCGCCGCTCTGCTCGCTCCCATGTGCTTTGCCGACGAGCCGGAGTTCCCCATTGTCGATATGGCGGCTGAGGAAAACGTGCTTTTGATTGCTCCCAACGAAAAGGGCGAAGACGGCGTGACCGGTGCTCCCGTTCCCACGGTCGGTGCAACCGATGCGGAGAACGCAGAAGATGCTCCTAAGATGATCTTCGAGCCGATGAACTTTGTAGACAACCTCTACTATATGGGTCTTGGTATGCTGGGCATCTTCGTTGTGATCGGCGTGATCATTCTGGCAACCGCCGCTCTCAACAAGCTTTTCAAGGAAAAGAAGAGCGAATAAAATTCACAAAAAAGAACCGTTTTTGAGAATCAAGAACGGCGAGCATTGCGAAAACAAAGAAAAATACGAGAACATTTCGGTGTTCTCGTATTTTTCTTTTTGCCCATTTTCCGTCGCTTCGTCTTTATCGTGCACGAAAGCATCAAAACAAGGTGGACGTAATATATGGAAAAAGTACATGAAAGGAAACGGAGCAAATAAACAAAAAGCACTTCGCTTTACGGTGTTTTCCCATTCCCCTCGTTCCAAATGCGTTACAAACGAAAATTTTTTTCAAAAAACTCTTTTTTTTCGTAATTTTTCGACTAAATCCTTGACTTTTGTAACACCTTTGTAACGCCTCATATGATATTCTATTATTAATTTTTGTAATATAATAAATCTTTATAATAAATTTTCCGATAGTCTTGCAGAATCTATGTCATTTCAGCTATTGCCAAAGGAGCGTAACGATATGAAAACACATTCCATTCAGTTCAAATTTTTGATAACCGTCATTTCCGCCATACTGGCCATCGCCACTTTGGTGGGAGGTATCAGCACCTATGAGGTAGACAACTATCTCAAACAACACACAGAAGAATTTGTGGAAATTTCATGTTCAAATGAAGCATCACAAGTAAACAGCATTTTAGGCAACATAGAAAACTCCGTCAGAATTATGGAAAGCTACGTGCTTTCCATGCTCAAATCCGCCACGAATCTCGAAGACCATACCTACCGGGAAGAGGTTCTTCGGTCAGCCGGCGAAATGTTCGCCAACGTAGCGGCCAACACGGACGGGGCTTTGTCCTACTATTTTCGGTTTGATCCCGCAATATCCGACAATAAGAGCGGAATGTTTTACTCAAAAATAGACGGCAGCGATGAATACGTTTGTCTTTAACCTACGGATCTTTCGCTGTACGACAAAACCGACAACGAGCACGTGGGCTGGTTTTGGCTTCCCTACGAGGCGGGTCGCCCCATCTGGCTGGATCCCTACTATAATCAGAACAACAATACCCTGATGATCTCGTTCGTTATCCCCTTGTTCATTGAGAATCAGTTCATCGGTGTCGTGGGCATGGATTTTGACTATGCATCCTTAATCAAAAGAATCCATCAGATCAAGATCTTTGAAAACGGATTCGCACATTTGGAGCTGAACGGAACCGTCATACACAGCGGCGACGATCATTCGGAAGAAGATCATCCGCATGACGATGCATCGCATTTCAAGGCTTCTGCGGAGCTTGTCAACGGAATGACGCTCGCTCTGTTCGCCTGTCAAAGCGATATCACAAAGATCCGACATGAGATCGCATACAAAATCATTTTCACCGTAATTGTGCTTGCCCTGGTCTTTTCTCTGGTTGTGTTCCTGGTCGTCAAAAAGGTCGTAAAGCCCTTGAAGGTGCTGACAGATGCCGCCATAAAGCTTTCGGGCGACAATTACGACGTTGTGATCGAACACGGCGACGCCTATGAAATCCAACAGCTCAGCTCTGCCTTTGAAAATATGCTCGTAAAGCTTCGCGAGCACAAAAAGCTTCAGCACCTCCTGGCATATCGCGACTCGTTGACGGGCTTGAGAAATACAACGTCCTACAAGGCTTGGGTTGGTGATTTTGACGCCAAGATCCAAACCGAGAAGCCTGCCTTCGGTGTCATGGTGCTTGACCTTAACTATCTGAAAAAAACAAACGATACATACGGACACAACGTGGGCAATAGGCTTATCGTATCCGCGTCCCAGCTCATTTCCGAAGCCTTCAAAAGAAGTCCCGTGTTCAGAATCGGCGGTGACGAGTTCCTGGTTATTTTGCAAGGTCGCGATTTTGAGAACAGGGATACACTGTTTGAAAAATTCGATGAAGCCTGCGCAAACGCGTTTGTAGACCTTGAGACGGAAAAAATTCCCGTATGCATCGCCAAGGGATTTTCCGTCTTTGACCCCACCACGGATACGCAATTCTATGACGTATTCAACCGTGCGGACGACGAAATGTACAAAAACAAGAATCGTATGAAGCTGGCATCGGTATAAACAAAAAGGTGTCAAAATACTTACCCGAAATAAGGAGGGAAGGATATGCAACAGACCCCCATACTGATTTTGGACACATCCGAAGGCTCAAGCAGCCTCAAAATAGAATATGAGACCAAAAATTCCATTGCCCGTGAAATAAACGGCGAGGCAGCCTCGCACATATTCCACGTAAGAATGATCACGGAATATCTTTTGCGAGAGCTTTCCGCAAGTAAAAATTCTCTTTCCGCGCCCCTGTCGGAAGCGGAAATTTCTGCCATCAGCATCGCCTCTGCCCTGCACGACATAGGAAAGCAACAGATCCCGAAAAGCATTCTCGATTCCTCCGAGGTCCTGTCTCCGCTGGAGTATGACATTGTAAAAAAGCACTCGGAGCTGGGCGAGCGCTCGATTCGTGAGGCCACCGTTGAGAATGTCGATCCGAGCATAGTCGAATATGCCGCACAGATCGCTCGAAGCCATCACGAAAGAATCGACGGAATGGGATACCCCGACGGACTGCGCGGAAAAGAGATCCCGCTGTGCGCGCAAGTGGTTGCCATTGCCGATGCCTACGATGCGTTGACAAGCGTCCGCAGCTATAAGCAGGCGTTTACGCAGGACGTTGCGCTGCAGATGATCGCAAACGGAAATTGCGGCGCGTTTGACAAGGAGCTTGTTGCATGTCTTGGTCGCGTTGTGAAACACAGAGACCTCATTTCCTTCAGCGAATCCATGAGGAAACGGCTCAGCATCGTCAGCAATTACGAGGATTTCAAGCTAAACCGCGTGTTGCTCGTGGGAAACACCGACTATCTTGACCAATCCTTTGCCGCCCGTACCTTCCCTCAAAGCAAGGTCACGGTCCTTAGCAACGGCCCGACCGGACTCTCCGGAAAAACAAGTCTCTTCCGCTCAAAAAACACCTCCGTTGAAGAAATTCTTGAGGCGTATGAGTTTGATCTCATCGTATTTTTTGCCGAGGGTCTCAGCTTTCACTCAACGCAAAAAAGCGATACCGAGGATCTGCGCAAGGTGCTGAAATATTGCGCAGACCTGCAACGCAATGCCAAAATACTCTACCTGTCCCCTCTGGATGCCGCGTTTGAAAGCCGCGTTGATCGCGCAATCACAACGTCCGCAAGTGAAAAAATGTGCGAATTCTACGCAAACAAATACGAGCTCAGCCTGAAGATCATCCGAATCCCCTATCTGTATTCAGGCACGTGCAAGAAGGATTTTCTTCACAATCTTTTTGAACAGCTTTATGCAAAAAAAGTCGTAACCATTCCCGAATCCGCACTGTCAAAAATGCATTTCCTTTCCGTGACGGATCTTTCCGAGCTTATGATACGAGTCGTAGACAGCTGGAAGGGCGGAACCGGCATTCTGGCCGTTGGCGATGAATTTCACCTTACCTTCTCCGACCTTGCCAAAAAGCTGACCGAGCTTGACGAAACCGCAAAAATCGATTTCACCGATTCCGATTGCTCGGGCGTTCTGAAGTTCAGCAACTCGAATCTGCGCGACGAGCACGGCTGGTATGCGAAGATCTCTCTGATCGACGACCTTCAAGACCAATACGAGCGGTTTCTTGAGACCAAGGAAAAGAAAACCGTCCTTGCGCGGGTAAAGGATTGGATCTCCCGCCATTCCGTGCTTGTCAAAACGCTTGAGCTGTTCATTCTGTTCGCCGTGTCAGAGCTGCTCGTGCGCCTTACGGGATCTTCGGTCGTCTTCTCTGTTGTCGATTTCCGTACGATATTCATCGTTATCATGGCAACCATGTATGGCACGCCCCTTGGTGTGGCCGCGGCGCTGCTGTCCAGCATTTCCTATTTTGTTTCAAGAGTCGAGGCGGGCGCAAATGCCCTTACTCTGTTCTATGAGCCTACCAACTGGCTGGCCTTCATTCTGTTTTTCCTGGTCGGCGGCCTTTGCGGGTACGTTCACCTCAAAAACAAGGATCACTGCCGTACCGTTGAGGAGCAAAGCGGTATTCTTCAGGATAAACTCAGCTTCACAATGGATCTGTACGAGGAAACGCTTCAGGATAAGAAGGCACTCAAAAAGCAGATCGTCAGCTCAAAGGACAGCTTCGGAAAGATATTGAACATTGCGAAAACCCTCAATTCCGTCGTCCCGCAGCACCTTTATTTGAAGATCGTAGAGACCTTTGAGGAGGCTCTTGAAAACAAGAGCATCGCCGTATATCTCGTAAAGCCCGACACGCCCTTTGGCCGTCTGCAGGTTGCATCCAGAGATACGCTTGGCACACTCTCCCGCTCCATTTTTTTGGATGATTACGCTCCCGTCATTGAAGCTGTCAAAAACGGCGGTATATGGAAAAACACCGATCTCAATCTTGATTATCCCGCTTACGCCGCAGGTATTTACCGCGAGGACAATCTGATTCTTCTGATCTTTTTGTGGCACGCAAACACAGAGCAAAGATCTCTTTATTACGTGAATCTTTTCAAGATCCTGTGCGACCTTGCGCAAATGTCGCTTTTGCGTGCGTACGATTACAGCCTTGCGCTGTATGAAAAGCAATATATTCCCAACACTCGCATTATGAATGCCGAATTTTTTGAGGAACGTATAGAGAATTATCAGGATCTCCAAACGAAGAAGGTGTCCGTCTTCTCACTGATGGAGGTTGATATGAACGGACATTCACTTGAAGAGGTCAACAAAATGCTTGAGAGCAAGGTAAGAATGACGGATATCATTGGTCTTACCTCCGACGGAAGACTTCAGATCATTCTTCATCAGGCGTCTCCCGACGACTTGAAGCATATCCTTCCCCGCTTTGAAAACATGGATCTCCAAGTCAGAATTCTGCGATAAGAAAGGCAAAATATGGTATACATAACAACGGCAACTCTGCACATTCTGGTTTGCCTACTTATATTTTTTGAAATGCTCCGCGGCAAAATCCGGTTGCAGAAATATATGTTTATTGTTGCGTTTCTCCTTCCCTTCTGGGGAGCGCTTATTATCCTGATCCTTCATTTTGAGTGGGGCTTTTCCCCTGACGATGCCGCTCACATAAGTGCGAACAAAATGTCGATCGAATCCGAGCTTTACAAAAGCGTATCCGCAGACGAAAAGCGCTCGGATCAGACCGTTCCCATTGAGGAAGCACTTTTGATAAACTCCGCGAAGGAAAAACGAACCCTTATTATGGATATTCTGAATGAAAATCCGCGCGACTACGTAGAGTTCCTTCAAAAAGCAGGCAACAATGACGACACCGAGGTGGTTCACTACGCCGTAACGGCCATGGTGGAAATTTCCAAGGAAAACGACTATACGCTTCAGATGCTTGAGGCTGAGTACGCCGCAAGTCCGCACGACCTTGACATACTTACCCGTTACTGCGATTTTTTGTGGGGCTGTCTTGTACAGAATCTCATGCAGGGTCAGGTTGAGGTTATGAACCGAGCGCTTTTTTCAAAGCTTGTGCAGGAAAAGCTGGCATTAAAGGAAACGCTTGAGGACTACAAGCGTCTTGTTCTGAACGAGCTTTGCTGCAAAAATCTTGACCGTGCAAAAGAGGCTCTTGCACAAATGAAGAAAAACTGGTCACAGACCGAGGAGTATGTTCTCTTAAACATAGAATATCTTACGCTGATGAACAAAGGACGCGAGATCAAAAAGTTTATCCGAAAGGTAAACGGCAGCCAGATTTTCTTATCATCTCAAACCAAGGAGGTGCTTGCATTTTGGGCAGATTGATGCGTCAAATTCGTGAGTTCAAATTCAATGGCATCGTTTTTATTCTGTTTGTTTTCCTGCTCATTGCGACCATCCTGTTCGTCGAGCTGAGCGGCGTAAACGCGCTGCTGCATCAACGTGAGCTTGAGCTTCTCCCAAACGACGCCATCGTTACAAAAACGGCGGCAAACGCAACCCTTGAAAAAAGCACCTTGCTTCTTCGTGACAGCGGCAGCATCTCCTCCAACCTCGCCTACGAGCAATTCGTTTGCATCCTGAGCGATATGAAGGTCGGCTATCACGATGTTGACATTTCGGCAGAACCGATCCCCTCCTTTGGGGACTATAAGGAAGTAATCGTATTGCTTTCCGATCTTGCCCCCTTGGGCGAGAATCTCACAGCCCTCGCAAACCGGGTCAAGGAGGGCGGTGCAGCCTATTTTCCCCTTACGCTTGAGGGTGGCGTTTTTGCAGACGCCATTTTCCAAAAGCTCGGCATTAACGATGCCTCTCCCGATTTCTATACGGTAGAAAGCATATACCTGCATGAAGGCTTCATGATCGGCGGGGGCAAGGCCTTTGCGCTCACCGATCCCTTTGACTGCGCAAAAACGTTGTCGCTTGCCAAAAGTGCCGAGGTCTTTGCCACCGCCGAAACGGCGGCGGGCGTCCCTCTTGTGTGGAGAAACCGATACGGCGACGGCGTTTTTGTTGTTGCAAATCTCGGCATTTACGAAAAGGCGCTCAGAGGCTTTTACGCCGCCGCCTACAGCCTGCTGTCCCCCACGTGTGCTTATCCCGTGATCAACGCCTCGGTGTTCTATCTGGATGACTTTCCTTCCCAGATTCCCGACGGCAACAGTGAATACATTATGCGCGACTACCATACGAGCATACGAGATTATTACGTAAACATCTGGTGGCCCGATATGATGAACTTCTCCGACCAGTATGACATCAAATACACGGGTCTTGCCATCGAGTCCTATGACGATAACACCGACGGAAGGTTGGAGGCAAAGCCCGACACAAGCACGTTCATAAACCTTGGAAATATGCTGCTGAGAAAAGGCGGCGAGCTTGGATACCACGGATATAATCATCAGCCCCTCTGCCTCAGCAACAGTGACTACAAGGGTCTGTATCCCTATAAAACATGGAGCTCCGAGGAATCCATGAAGGCCGCGTTTGATGCGCTTGTGGATTTATGTGAAAAGCTCTTCCCCGAGACTGAATTTTGTCTGTACGTTCCCCCATCCAATCTTCTTTCGGATGAGGGGCGGGAATTTTTGATTAAAAATTATCCTCATATAAAAACCATCTCCGGCATCTATTTCGACGATGCGGAATACAGTGAGCTTGATTTTAACTGTATGCAGGAGTTTGACGTTGACGAAAACGGCGTAGTGGATCAACCGCGCGTTATTTCGGGCTTCATCCTTGACAGCTTTCAAAGCCTTGCCGCACTGTCCGAGCTTAATCTGCACTTTATTAATTCCCACTTCACGCATCCTGACGATGCACTTGACAAAGAACGCGGCGCGGAGCTTGGTTGGGAGGAAATGAAGAATCGCTTTGACAACTTTTTGTCCTGGCTGTATACCTCTGCCCCTACCCTTCGCAATATGACCGGAACGGAAGCGTCTGCCGCCGTGCAGAGATTTGCCGCTATTGTTCCCCACACGGTTACTACCGCAAACGAGGTAGTGATCACAATTGATAATTTCTATGACGACGCACAGCTTCTCGTCCGCTTCAACACAGGAACGCCAACCACCGTTCAAGGAGGTACGCTTACCCATATGACGGGAGATCTGTATCTTCTTTCCGCGACCGCGGGCGTTGTTGACATTACACTGGAATAAGGAGTACACCGTGAGAATCTGTTTGATTTTGGAAGGAAGCTACCCGTATATAAACGGCGGCGTTTCCACGTGGATGCATCAATACATAACAGAAATGCCCGAACACGAGTTCGTGCTTTGGGTCATCGGTGCCAAAGCGACCGACAGAGATCACTTCGTGTACCAGCTCCCCCCGAACGTGGTAGAGGTCGAGCAGGTTTTTCTGGACGAAGCGCTTCGCGTTAAGCCGTCGGGAAAATTCAACCACATCTTCACAGACGAAGAAAAAGAGGCCCTGCGCCGTCTTATTTCCTCCGATTCTCCCAACTGGGATCTGCTTTTTGATATGTATCAGGTCAGAAAAATCAATCCCATGTCCTATCTGAAAAGCCAAAGCTTTCTTGAATTCCTCACGGAAAGCTGCCGAAAGGAATTTCCGTTCGTCGCCTTTTCCGATACCTTCCACTCCGTGCGGTCGCGCCTTTTGCCCGTGCTCCATCTGATGGGATCCAAAATTCCCGAGGCGGATTGCTATCACTCCATATGTACCGGCTACGGCGGACTGCTGGCATCCATGGCGGCACACATCAAGAAAAAGCCCCTGCTTCTGACCGAGCACGGAATTTACACCCGTGAGCGCGAAGAAGAAATCATCCGCGCAAAGTGGGTCGCAAAGGCTTTCAAGGGACATTGGATCAAGTTTTTCTATATGCTCTCCGATCTCATATACGAAAGAGCCTTTCGCGTCACCTCCCTGTTCACAAGGGCCATGTATACCCAGATCGATATGGGATGCGATGCTTCCAAATGTCGTGTCATTGAAAACGGCATCAGCTACGAACGGCTTTGCAACATCCCCTTAAAAGAAGACGACGGCATCGTTGATATCGGCGCGGTTGTCCGTCTTGCCCCTATCAAGGATATTAAAACCATGATATACGCCTTTTTCGAGCTTTGCGCAAGACGGGATAACGTCCGTCTGCACATCATGGGAGGCGTGGACGATCAAGATTACGCGGACGAGTGCTACGCGCTTGTGAAACAACTGGGTCTTGATGAAAAAATCATTTTCACCGGGCGTGTCAACATCATTGAGTATTTCGAAAAATTAGATTTCACCCTTCTCACAAGCATTTCGGAGGGGCAACCCCTTTCTGTTCTTGAGTCCTTTGCCGCACGCCGCCCCGCAGTCACCACCGACGTGGGCTGCTGCAGCGAGCTGCTCAACGGAAAGCCGGGCGATACTCTTGGAAAGGCGGGCTTCTTCGCTCCGCCTATGCAAAGAGAAAAGCTGGCAGACGCCATGGAGCGTTTGTGCGAGTCGCGGGAATTGCGCCTTCAGATGGGCGAGATCGGACAAAAACGAACCTATGAGGACTTCAGATACGAGATCATGCTGACCAAATACAGGAATCTTTACAAAGAGGTAGAAAACGAATGGCCGGAATTGGTTTTGAACTAAAAAAGGTTTTTGCGAAAAAAGGCGCTCTCAATGCCGTAAAAGCATACGGATACGCCGCCGTTATTTGCACAGGCCCTATGCTGCTCGGCATTTTACTGCTGCTTGGCATCACCGGTCTTTGCGTATTGAACGGAACGGATATCCATACAAGAGAGCTGCTGATCTCTATGATAACGTATACAATGCTGGCATCGACCCTCGTCACGTCGTTCTTTTCTCAGGTCGTTACACGATTTGTGGCAGATATGCTTTTCTCGGAGGATAACGGATCGGTGTTGCCTGCTTTTTGGGGCTCTATCGTCGTCACGATGATCATCGGAAGCGTTATTTACGGATCGTTCCTTCTTCCCTCCGGGGCATCCTATTTGCAGGGACTGTTGTGCTATATGCTGCTTGGCGAGCTTATTATCGTGTGGACAGCTATGAACTTTCTGTCTGCAATCAAGGACTACAAAAGCATTTTTCTTTCGTTTTTTGCCGCAATTACCGTCAGCCTTCTGGTTGGCGCTTTGCTGCTCGCCTGCAAATTGCCCGTAATTGAGTCGCTTTTGTTCTCCGTCACCCTTGGATACGGCGTAATGCTTGTGTGGGACGTGATTCTCCTGCACAGATATTTTCCAAAAACACAAAAAAGCGCATTTGACTTCTTGAAATGGATCGACTCCTTTCTTCCCCTGGCTCTGTCGGGTCTGTTTATGATCGTGGGAATGTTTTCTCACCTGATCATTATGTGGTATTCCGATATAGGATCACAAATGGAGGGTCTTTTCTTCGGCGCACCGCAGTATGACGTGCCCGCCCTCCTTGCCTATATGACATCTCTGATCACCACCATCAATTTCGTGATATCGGTTGAAGTCAGCTTCTATCCGAAATACCGCAACCACTATAGCCTGTACAACGACGGCGGAACGATCAACAATATCAAGCAATCCGAAAACGAGATGCTGGGCACGCTGAAAACAGAATTGTTCTACGCGTCCTTGAAGCAGCTTCTGTTCACCGTTCTGATCATCGCCGTGGGCGGAACGCTTCTTGACCTTTTACCCTTAGGCTTTGACGAGCTTATGCGCGGATATTTCCGTACCCTTTGCGTCGCTTACGGAATTTGTGCCATCGGCAACATGATAACGCTGATACAATTTTATTTCACGGACTACAAGGGCGCGCTGATCGGCACGATTGTATTTACCGTAACCACCATTCTCTTCACCCTGCTCTCGTTGCTGTTACCCAACATATACTATGGCTTTGGATTTTTGCTTTCGTCCCTTATCTTTGCCGTTGTCGCGGCCATAAGATTGGATTATTACACGAAGCGGTTACCGTATTACATCCTGTCGGTGCAGCCTCTTGTATACGAAGAAAAAATCGGCTTTTTCACAAAAATCAGTAATATCCTAAAAGGCAAATTGGAGGAAAGCAAACATGACGAATAAACGAACCGTTCTTTTGTGCCTTGCACTCCTTTGGCTTCTCTGCCTCTGCGGATGCGCAGGACCGGAGGAGACAGACGTTCTCGACAATCCCGGAGTGTCGATTGAAAAGAATGATATTGATACGAGCGAGGACATACATATCCGCGATAAGAATCTGATCTACGAAGGTCAGAACAACACGGAGATCGTTACCATGTACCTCACCGTCTCCTACGGAAACGCCGCAGAAAACACCAACCACACCTGGGAGGAAATCAACACCTACTCCGTATACGATTACGACGAGATGGGCGTTGACCGCTATCAGGTAGCGGGTCTGCTTCAGATCGGCGACGAAAACGGTTTGATCGCGGGTGAACTCGGCTACGGTCAATCCGCCCCCAACTGCACCGTGCAGATTCGCGGACAATCGTCCAGCCGCAACGTGCAGAAAAACTATAAAATCAGCATCAAGGACAACAAGGGCGAATGGCGCGGACAGACGACCACTGCCTTAAACAAGCATCAGAGCGACGGTCTTCGCTTCCGCAACAAGCTTGGCTTTGATCTTCTTTCGGGAATTGACCAGCTTCTCAGCCTCAGAACCACCTTCGTTCGTCTTTACGTAAAGGATACGACGGCGGGCCCGGATGCGAAATTTGAGGACTACGGCATCTACACCCACGTTGAGCAGTTGAATAAAACGGCGCTTGAGACTCACGGTCTTGACAAGCGCGGACATCTTTACAAGGTGAATTTCTGCGAGTTCTACCGCTACGAGGACGTCATCGTGTTGAAGGATGACCCTGCATACGACGTTAAGGCCTTTGAGGAGATTCTTGAGATCAAGGGTGATGACGATCACTCCAAGCTGATCCGTCTGCTGGAGAAGGTGAACGACTACTCCATACCGATCGAAACGATTCTGAAGGAAAATTTTGATATTGAAAACATTTCGTATTGGATGGCCTTCCAGCTATTGGTCGGAAACGTGGATACCCAAAGCCGTAACTTCTATCTCTACAGCCCGCTCAACAGCGAACGATTCTACATCCTCGCCTGGGATCTTGACGGTATGTTCAAGAGAAGTGAGCACGCCCTTACGGGAAGAATCGACTATTCCGAGTGGGAAAACGGCGTGAGTAACTACTGGGGCAACGTATTGTTCAGGCGGTGCTTAAAGAGCGATGTCTTCCGCGCAAGCCTTGACGCGGCGATCGAAGACCTTTACAAAACGCTTCTGGACGGCAGACTTGAAGAATACGTAAAGACGTATTCCGAGCTCCTGAAGCCGCTGGTCTATGAAGGAAGAGACGCGCTGTATATGCCCATCACACGGTCCCAGTACGATGCGGTTGCCGCAGCGCTTTCGGACGAGGTAAGAAGCAATTACGAAACCTACAAAAAGTCCTACGAAAAGCCCATGCCCTTCTACATCGGAGTTCCCACGCTTGAGGAAGGCAGGATCTCGCTTATATGGGAGGTTGCCTATTCCTTTGACGTGGAATCCATCACGTACACCTTTGAGCTTGCAACCGATTACAGCTTTACGAATCCCATCGTGAAAGAGACCGATCTTTCCCTTCCCACCGTGCAATTTGACGCGTTGCCCGCAGGCCAGTATTTCATCCGCGTCACCGCCCGCGACGAGGCGGGAGATACGCAGGTGGCCTTTGACTACTATATCGTCGACAACGGCAAGGTTTACGGAACAAAATGCTTCTACGTTGACGCACAGGGACAGATCGTGGAGGATGTTTATGTCGACCAATGAGAAATACAGACACGAGTGGAAGTATCTCATAGACACGGCGCAAAAAGAGCTGATCTGCCAAAGGCTATCCCCTTTCCTTCAGCTTGACAAGCACGCGAGGGACGGCGGATATATGATACGGAGTCTGTACTTTGACGATTATTTCAACACCGCATACGAGGAAAAGGATGCGGGGGTGCTTGAAAGAAAGAAATACCGAATCCGTATCTACAACTGTTCGGACAACAGCATCAAGCTCGAACGGAAGAAAAAGTTCGGCAGTTACATTTACAAGGAGGCCGCTCCTCTTACCCGCGACGAGGTTTATAAGATCCTGGACGGAGACTACGACTTCCTGCTGCAAAGCCCATATCCCCTTTGCCGTGAGTTCTATTTTGAATGCGTCAGCAACGTAATGCGTCCACGCACCGTCGTTGACTATGACCGCGAGCCGTGGATTCTGGATGAGGGCACGGTTCGTGTCACCTTTGATATGGACGTGCGCGCCGCCGTTGGAAGCTACGATATCTTTGACGCAACGCTTCCTACCCTCTCCGTGCTGGAGGATGGAAAATGCGTCATGGAGGTAAAATATACCGAGTTTTTACCCAAGGTCGTCCGCGAGGTGTTGCCCGACAGAGCATCGGAATTTACCGCGGTTTCCAAATACGTGCTCTGCTATGAAAAGACAGAATATATGAACAGTTTTAAGTACTGGTATGAAAATTGATGTGGAGGAAAAACAATGAGCGTACAGGATTTTATTAAAAAGTCAATTCTTGAGTCGGGGGCGTTTGACGGAGTAACCCTCGCAAATGCTGCACTTGGCTTACTCACGGCGCTGATCATGGGTGCTTTTATTTACTTCGTTTACAGAAAATTTTACACGGGCGTTATTTTTTCAAGAAGCTTCGCCATTACGCTTGTGGGCATGACGGTGCTCACCGCCATGGTTACCCTTGCGATCAGCAGTAACATCGTGATCTCGCTGGGTATGGTCGGTGCATTGTCCATCGTACGTTTTCGTACGGCGATCAAGGATCCCATGGATCTGTTGTATCTCTTCTGGGCTATCACTACGGGTATCACCTCGGGCGCACAGATGTACGTGCTTGTTTTGGTTGCTGCCGTTATCATGGTCGTGATGATCATCCTCTTCTACTATAAGCAGCAAAACGGCCGAATTTATATCCTTGTGGTTCACTATACGGGCGATAGCACGGGAGACGACGTGGTTCGTTCCCTTGGAAAGATCAAGCATTTCATCAAATCCAAGACCCTGCGCAAGGACAAGACCGAAATGGCCATTGAGGTGTTCTGCAAGCATAACGACACCTTCTTTATGGAAAAGATCCGAGCCATTGACGGTGTTCTTGACAGCACCCTGATTCAATATAACGGCGAATATCACGGATAAATTCTCCCCCCGCCCTCCTTGGCGGGGGCTTTTTTATAAAAAGTCACAAGGACCTCCAAAGCCGGAATCGTTGGTCTGATCGGCCGTCCCAAGGCCCGCACAAGGACGAAAAAACAAGAATACGGTATACCTCTTTCGAGATATACCGTATTCTTATAAAGCGGTCCTTTTTTATTCAGATAACAGCTTTTCCACAGCCGCAAGCTTGACACAAACGGTAAGGACCATCATCGCCAAGCGCAGATTTTCATCGGACGGATACGTGGGGGCAATGCGGATGTTGTGATCGCGAAGATCGTTTCCGTAGGGATAGGTCGCGCCAACAGTAGTAAGCCTTACACCGGCATCAAGTGCCAGCTCATACGCTCTTCTTGCACAGCCGTCCATCGTATAAAGACTAACGAAATAGCCGCCCTTGGGGTTGGTCCAGGTGGCCGCGCCGCTGTCCCCGATCTCACGCTCCAAAATGTCAAGCACGATCTCGAATTTGGGACGGATCAGGTCGGCAAGCACCATCATATGCTTGTGAATGTTGTCGGCATTCTTGAAATATTTGACGTGGCGGATCTGGTTGATCTTATCGTAGCCAATGGTCTGCACGCCCATGATCGGCTTGACCTGGGCAAGGTTTTCCAAAGACGCCGCAAAAATGGCCACGCCCGAACCCGGGAAGGAGATTTTGGAGGTCGAGGCAAAGTAGAACACGCGGTTCTCGGTGCCGTATTTCTTACACTCCTTGAAAATATCCAGCAGCGTGTCGCGGTCATCCTCGTAAAGATCGTGGATGACGTAAGCGTTGTCCCAGAAAATTCGGAAGTCGGGCGCGGCAGTCTTCATCGAGGCCAGGCGCGTCACCGTCTCATCCGAATAGGTCACGCCGTCAGGATTGGAATACTTCGGGCAGCACCACATACCGCGGATGCTCGCGTCGGCCGCACAAAGAGCCTCCACCGCTTCCATATCGGGGCCGGTAGGTGTCATATCCACCGTGATCATTTCAATGCCCAGCGATTCGCAAATCGCAAAATGGCGGTCATATCCGGGGGACGGACAAACGAACTTGATCTTTTTCTCACGGCACCACGGACGCTCGCTTCCCACAACGCCGTAAAGCATAGCACGTGCGACCGCATCGTACATAAGGTTAAGCGAGGAATTTCCTGCCACAAAAAGATTGTCCTCGGGAATGTCCAAAAGCTCGGAAAACAGCTTCTTAGCCTCGGGCACACCGTCGAGAAGTCCGTAATTTCTATAGTCGATCCCGCCCTCTGTCGAGCGGCAATCCTCATTTTTGGAAATGCAGTCCAGCATCCCCGTCATAAGATCCAGCTGCTTGTAGCCGGGCTTGCCGCGCGAAAGGTCAAGCGAAAGGCCCTTTTGACAATAGGCCTCATATTCGGCACACAGTTTTTCCTTCTGCTCGAGCAACTCCTGCTTGCTCATCAAAGAATAATTCATGAAAAGCTCCTTTGAATTTCGTCAGATAAAACAACAACGCGATCATTATACCACACTCTACCCAAAAAAGCAAGAGGTAATTTAAAATTCTGCAAAAATAACCGAATTATTTTGATTTTTCCCAGAATTTTCGGGCTATTTCTGCAAGAGAGGCGGGATTTCCTGCATATTTGAGGTGTTCCCAGTGCTTAGGAAACAGCTTTTGATAGGTCGGCGTTCCGTATCGGTCGTCAATGAGGACCACGATGCCCTTGTCCTCCTCACGGCGAATGACACGCCCCGCCGCCTGCAAGACATTGTTCATGCCCGCGTAAGTGTAGGCATAGGCAAAGCCGTCGTCATAGCGATTCTGGAAGTAATCACGCATAATATTTCGCTCGCTGGAAAGCCCCGGCAAGCCGGTACCCAGAATGATGCTTCCGATCAGGCGGCTTCCCGGCAGATCCACGCCCTCGGAAAAGCTGCCGCCCAGCACGCAAAAGCCAATACGCATCTTGCCACTGTCCTCCGGGAAGGAGGCGAGGAATGCTTCCTTCTCTGCGAGATTCATTCCTTTTTTCTGCACAATCGTGCATACGTCGGGATACTTCTTCACAAAGGCCTCGTGCACCTTTTCCAGATAGCTGTAGGATGGGAAATATACCATATAATTCCCCCGCTTGGCCGAGACCGCGGCGGCAATATAGGTGGCCGCCTTTTTGTAGGTCTTGTCACGATCCTCAAAGCGCGTACTCAGACTATCCACCGCTGCCACACACAAATTTTCCGCCTCATACGGAGAGGAGAGTTCCAAAAACACCGAGCTCTTATCCCCACCCAACAAGTCGGAAAAATAGGAGATCGGCGTCAGCGTTGCCGAGAACAGCACCGAGGAGCGCCCCGTATCCAGCATCTCACCCACCACCTCGGACGGGTCGATGCAGATCAGCGAAATTCTCGTCTCATCCGCTTGCTCTTCAATATAGGTAATGAATTTTTCATCGTAGCGCGCAAGGATGGCCGTATACCTTTGCATCTCGCGCGAAAAATCGTTTACAAGATCGTAGAGCGGATTCTCGCGATTTGCGCGAAGCCACGCCACAAGCTTTTCGTAAAGCCGGGTGACCTCGGCATCAAAGTGCTCGGCTCGCGCCTGCCCGATGTAGTAGCCCACGCTCTTGCCGTTTTCCAAGGTTCGACGGTTTTCGTGACACAACTCGGAAAGAGTTCCGACCGCCGCCGCAAGCGGCGCAAGGGCTCTGCTAAGAATTTCATTTTCTGCCTTTACCGTATCATACATAGCCTCGATACGCGAGCGCGAAAAGGTCGCGGTAAACATACCGCGTGCGCGATCAACCAGGTTATGCGCCTCATCAAGCAGAAATACGTATTCCCCAAAGCGGCCGTCCGAGCAGAAATATCGCTTCAGGCGCACGATGGGATCAAACAGATAATTATAGTCACAAATAATGATATCGCAATATTCCGAAAGAGAAAGCGAAAGCTCATACGGACACACGCGGTGCTTCGCAGCCGTCTCGCGGATCACCGCGGCATAGTAGCCGTTCTGCTTGGCGAGAAGCTCACGGACTGCCTCCTGCATACGAGGCTGATCTCCTCTGAGATAAGAACAGTCGCGCTCGTTGCAGTACTTGCCGCTTCCCCGGTTACCGTGGCACATTCCCTCCTTGGCACCAAGCACGATCGTGCGAAGACAAGCTCCCGACTCGAACAGCTTGCCTGCCGTCTGGTAGGCCTCCAGTGAGGTGCTGGTTTTGGCGGTCAAATAAAAAATCTTGTCGCAAAGTCCCTCGCCAAATGCACGGACGGCGGGATACAACGCCGACACGGTTTTTCCGATGCCCGTAGGCGCGCAGGCAAAAAGCTTTTTCCCCTTACGCATCACCGCCATGGCGCGGCGGATCATCTCCTCCTGACCTTCGCGGATCTCGGCGTACGGAAACGGAGCGCTTGCGGCGCTCGGGCGTATCTTCTGCTCACGCTCAATCAGCATATTCACGCGGAACGCGAGCAAGGAAAGCAGCGTTTGCGCCGTTCCCTCCAAAGCCTCGTAGGGCTCTTTTTTTATCACGGTCCTGATCTCGGCGTCCGTACGACTGACAAGAATCAAGCGTACGGTGATCTCCCGCGCGCCCTCGCGCTTGGCCAAAAGGAAGGCCAGAAGCTGTGAAAGCACCTTCCATTCTCGCTTGCCGCCACTGCGAAGCTCCTTGGGATCGGCCAAGCGGATCACGTCAACGCCCCACGTTCCGTTCTCACGGAAAATGCCGTCTGCAGTGCCAAAAAGCTCAAAAGCGGCACTGCAGGTCTGCACCGTCTCGCGCAGATCCGCGCCGCAAATATAGTCCAAAGGGAAAAGATCGCTTGCGTTTTTATACAAGCTCCCGTCAGGCAACTCGCCCAACGGAGAGCCCCCTCCCGCAAGCTCAATAAGCTCGGATAAGGAGAATTCTGCCGTATGATCCAGTGTGCGGTATTTCATAGCCTTCTCCTTTCCCTGTATTTATATCCAGTATATCATGAAATCCCCTTTTCGTCAATGAGAAAGCCGTATTTTTGCCTTTTTTTCCAACATTTGAGGGGTTACATTTTACGAAAAAATGACTATAATGTTAAGGTGACGATCGATATACGAAACCCGGGATAAAACATCATTCCGAAAAGGAGGAAACCTCATGGAACTTATCCGCATCAGTTCGAGCAAGCTCAAGATCATGCTGACGGGCGAAGACATGAAGAAATATGCGCTTGATGCCGAGAGCGCAGACTATGACAATACCGCCACCAGACGCGCCTTCTGGAGCATTTTGGATGACGTAAAAAACCAAAGCGGCTTCAATGCCGCGAGCGACCGCATTTTCATTCAGCTCTACCCCGCCAAGGACGGCGGGTGCGAGATGTTTGTTACCAAAATGGGGCTTTTGTGCGCCACAGAGGACGAGAAAAAGGAATCAGCCCGTCCGAAGAGCAAAATGCCGAAAACGCTGATCGACAAGCCGCACGACGGCGGACGTGAGCGAATCGGCTCCTATGTATTTGACGAGCTCTCCTCGCTCCTTGGAGTCTGCCGACAGCTCTCTGCCCGCAAATGGCGCGGCAAAAGCGAGGCCTACCGCGGACGCGACGGCAGATGCTATCTCATTCTCAGCGAACGCACGCACGATATGTCCGCCACACTTGACCGTCTTTCCTTTATCAGTGAATTCGGAAAAAGCGAAAACAGCGAAACCGTCCGTCTTTACATACGCGAGCACGGCGAGTGCATCTGCGCACGGGACGCGGTGCAGACGCTCGGTGTACTTTAACTCTTGCAAAAGCCAAAAAAATGTGATATAATAGAATATATCTTTCGGCTTTTGGAGGAATTATGGAACAGAACGGAACCTTGGAGGAGCTATACGCGCGCTGCAAAGCGTGTGACAAATGCCAGCTTGGCGCAACCAAAACCAACTGCGTATTCGGCGTGGGAAACCCGAATGCCGACCTTATGTTTGTGGGCGAAGCCCCCGGTGAGCAGGAGGATCTGAGCGGCACCCCCTTTGTGGGACGCGCGGGTCAGCTTTTCGACCGTTTTCTTTACGCCGTCGGCATCGACCGCTCGGAGGTCTACATCGCCAACATTCTCAAGTGCCGTCCGCCCAAAAACCGCGATCCGCTCCCCGAGGAGGAGGACGCTTGCCTGGACTACCTCCGCGAGCAGGTTCGGATCATCAAGCCAAAGCTGATCGTCTGCCTTGGCAGGATTTCGGCCATGCGCCTCATCTCGCCCGATTTCCGCATCACACGCGATCACGGCAAGTGGTTTGACAAGGGGGCCTTTTCCATGTGCGCGGTCTACCACCCCTCCTACCTTCTCCGTTCCCCGAGCAAAAAAGAGGAAATGCTGGTGGATATGAAGCAGATCAAGGCCAAATATGACGAGATCAAAAACCAATAAAAGAACGTGGCTGAGTCAATGACTCAGCCACGTTTTTCATATATCCTTTTTCTTCACACGGAAGAAAAGCGCGGCACAGGCCTTGGGATTAAAGGGGATGAGAGGATAGAGATAGCTTCGCGTGCCGAGAACGGTCTTGTTGCTTGCCATCAGAACGACGGCAAGGAGCGTACCGACGGCAAAGCCCCACACGTTAAAGATGGCGGTGAGAATCAGGATCATCAGGCGCAGGAATTTGAAGGCATAGGCCAGCTCGTAGTTTCTTTGCGAGAAGTTTGCGATCGAAACAAACGCCATATAGAGTATGACCTCGGGGATCAGCCACCCCACGCTGATGGCAAAGTCACCGAGAATGAGACCGCCCACCACCGAAAGCGAGTTGGACAGCATATCGGGCGTGTTCATCGACGCCATACGAAGTCCGTCGATGACAAACTCGGTGAGAAGAAGCTGGGCAATGATGGGGATCTTGCCCACCTCCTCGGGGAGCGTAAAGGCCAGCCATTCGGGGACGATCGATGGGTTTTTGATAAACAGAAACCAGATGGGCGTCATAAATAACGTGAGAAACATAATGACCTGCCTGAGAAGGCGCAAAAAGGTGCCTGTGAGCGGCGGAAAATAGTAGTCACCCGTCTCCTGAACAAAGTCATAAAGCGCGGTGGGCAGGATCATTACCTCGGGGGAGTTGTCCACGATCAGAAGAATGCTTCCCTCCAGAAGATGCGCGGCGGCGGTGTCGGGGCGCTCGGTGGTTCGCACCTTCGGGAAGGGGTTGTACCAGCCGCTTTTTACCAGGCACTCGGCAAGCGACTGGTGTCCAAGCGGCAGCGCCTCGGTCTTGATATTCTGCAGCTTGTTCAAAATCTTTTCCACGTTTTTCTCGTCGGCGCGCCCCTTCATATAGGAGACAACCACGTCGGTGGCCGACGCGCTCCCCACCGACAGATAGTGCATCGTGAGCGAGGTGTCGCGAATGCGGCGGCGAATGAGCGCGGTGTTGAAAATGAGCGTTTCCACAAAGCCGTCGCGCGAGCCGAGCATCACGCGGTCATTTTCGGGCTCAGCGGTCTCGCGTGCGGGATAGGTGCGCGCGTCAATGAGGATCGCGCGCTCGCCAAAGCTGCTCCCGATCATCAGCGCCGCACCCGAAAGCATCATGGTGGTCATGGTGCGCAGGCTCTCGGTGACCTCGGTCTCCACGTACGGCACGTGCGCGTCAAGAAAATTCTTGGCCGCGTCGGGCGACGGCTTGCCAAGCCCCTTTAAGGACACCAGATACAGCATCAGCTTGCCCATCACCACGTCCTTGATAAAGCCGTCAATGTAATAAAAGGTCAGCTCGTCATTTCCGATCTTCAGCGGCTTTTTGATGATGTCAAAATTCTCCTTCACGCGAAAAAGCGCATCCAGCTTTGCCACGTTCGCCGCGTAATCACTACCTAAGCGTTCTTCCAAAACAAACACCTCACAATCATACATAGTGTTTGCCTTTTTCCCACTCCTATGCATAGATAAAAGTCCAAAAAAAACTGTTTACATAGCCCAAAACTTGTGATATAATAAAAAATGCCAAATCAATTGAATATACGTGAATATGCGAGTATGCTATCCTTTTATAAGGGCATCTATACTCTTTTTCGCTCATCAAAAAAGCGGTTACATGATTGTGGTTTTGATAAAATGCAAATTCCATTTATGTAACTGCGATATACCCGTGTCACGTAAAAATCGGTTTGGCGACTATCGGAGTTTGCGTTTTTGTGCAGTTGCTTCGGTAGCCGCACTTTTTATTTTTAGGAGGACATTATGAAAAACAAAATTTTTATTTTTCTGTTGGTTATTCTTGCATTATGGTTGCCTTCATGTTCAGAAAATCTCAATGAAGTTTTCAAAAACGATGTCGAATATGACGTTACCAACACGCATTTTGAAGTTGTAGATTTTGAATTGTTAACCATAACAGGTTTTAATACCAAAACCGGCACCTCTCAAAAATCTTATGTGGTTGAATTCACTTCAAAATGCGATTTACCTTTAACCGAATATTCGATTGATGTTTCGGTTTATACATCGAACAACAAGCTTTTGTCAAGTGAAACGATTGAGGAAATCCGCCCCATCGATAGCCATGAACATTTTGTTGAAACAGTAGAAGTTCCAAAAGATCTTGATAACCCCATAAAGACCGTCAAAGTTACATATTCCGGAAAATCCAGTCAAAAACCCTCCTCTACGGCTATCGGAAGCGCAAAAGTAATGGAATTTTGCACCGTAACCTTTTACAATGAAAGCACGCCTTTGGCAGAAAAAATTGTTAAAAAGGGCTCCAATGTGGAAGAATGGGATGCTCCTTACAAAAACAACTACGTTTTTTCACAATGGTGTTCAGATTCTTCCAAAACTCAAAAATTTAATTTTTCAAGCAAAATATTACAAGACACTAACATCTATGCATCTTATGTGTTGGATGCTACTAAACTTTTCAACAAGGTACACTCTGAAACAATGAAGAGTGTAGTAACAATATATAACAAAGAGTATGACAAGGACTTTTGGGGAAGAATTGAAAATGAAACAACCTGGAACGGTTCCGGTGTAATTCTCAATATTTCCAATGGTTATTGTTATATTCTTACCGCTGATCATATTATAGAAAAAGAAACTGGAGATTATCAAAACCTTACGGTCGAGGATTACAGAGGACGCACATATGAAGCTAAAATTTATAAAAAAAATAATGTTCCAGCAACAAGTAGCACATATAGATTGGCAATAGTATATTTTAAAGCGCCTCCGTCAGACTTGGAAGTGATACACTTTTCTCAGGATATAAATGTCGGGGATGATATAATAGCAATAGGCTGGCACAACGGTCAAAAAAATACTGTTTCTCACGGCAACATTTTAAAATATGGAGAGCCACCCAATGGATACAGTAACAAAATTAAGTTTGATGTTATAACGCATAATGCAATAGTAACTAGTCTTCATAGTGGCGGACCACTGTTAAATTCAGACTTAAATTTAATCGGTTTACAGATTACCAATGTATATTCAACAAATGAAGGAATTGCAATCCCCACGTCAAAAATTTGGGAGTTTTGGGAGCTCTACACTCAATAAAAAGTGCGTCGTATCGGATAGCAACAATCATTATAAAAAGGCAGAGATGTTTCTCTGCCTTTTTATGATTTTCAAGAAAGATCTGCCTGCGCGTCGCAGTAGATGCAGCGGTAAACGCCGTTTTTCTCGTTATCCAGCACAAAGTGGTGGTGGATTCCCTGCTCGGTCGAGGTGATGCAGCGCGGATTTTTGCAGGCAATGATGTCGGTAAGCTCGCGCGGAAGTGCGACGTGTTTTTTCTCCGAAACGCTTCCGTCCTTGACGAACACCAACGTGATGTTACGGCTGAGAAAGCCGATCTCGTCAAAATTGATGTCCACGTTGCCGTCGATCTTGATGATGTCCTTCTTGCCCATCTTTTTACTGGGCACGTTCTTAAGAAGTGCCACGGGACAATCCAGCTTATCCAATCCCAGCATCTCGTAGATCTTCATCGCGCGACCTGCGTCGATGTGGTCAATGACAACTCCGTTTTTAATCGCGTCAATTCTCATTTCCTACCTCCAAAAGCTTCAGGATCAGTGCCATACGAATGAACTTGCCGTTCTTCGCCTGGCGGAAATACGCCGCACGGGGATCGTCGTCCACCTCGGTAGCGATCTCGTTGACACGGGGCAGCGGGTGAAGCACGATCATATCGTCCTTGGCCATTTTCATCTTTTCGGGAGTAAGGATGTAGCTGTCGCGCAGACGAAGGTAGTCCTCCTCGTTGAAGAAGCGCTCCTTCTGCACGCGCGTCATATACAGCACGTCAAGGTCGCCGATGCACTCGTCAAGCGAGGTGGTCTGGCGGTACGGAATGCCCTTTTCCTTGATGTACTTGCTCTTTACGTAGCTGGGCACCTTAAGCTCGGGCGGCGAGATCAGCACAAAGTTGATTCCGCTATAGCGCGACATGGCCGCGATCAGCGAATGCACGGTACGGCCGAACTTTAAGTCACCGCAAAGGCCGACGGTAAGGTTTTCAAAGCTTCCCTTCTCGCGGCGAATGGTGAAAAGGTCGGTCAGCGTCTGGGTGGGGTGATAATGTCCGCCGTCGCCCGCGTTGATGATCGGCACGTCGCTCTTAGCGGCGGCCACGCGCGGCGCACCCTCCTTGGGGTGACGCATGGCAATGATATCGGCGTAGCCGCTGACAATAGCGGCGGTATCCGACACGCTCTCGCCCTTGGAGGCCGAGCTTGACGAGGCCTCCGAGAAGCCCAGCACCTGTCCGCCCAGCTCCAGCATTGCCGCCTCAAACGAAAGGCGCGTACGCGTGGAGGGCTCGAAGAAAAGCGTGGCAAGCTTCTTGTATTTGCAAGCCTCGCGATACTTTTCGGGGTGCTCCACAATGTCGGTGGCAACCGCGATCATATCCTCGATCTCAGCCACCGACAGATCCATAATATCAATGAGGTGTCTCATTACTTTGCTCCGATCCAGCTCTCGTCCGAGGGGTTGTTGCGGAAGGCGATCAGTCTTGCCACGTCCTCGGGCTTAATGTACTTCTCCTCAGCGGCGATCTCAGCGATCGCGTCGAAATTGGTAAGGCTTACGTTCTTGACGTTTGCCTCAGCCAGGCGCTCAATGCCCTTCTTCATGCCGTAGGTGAAGATGCTGACGATACCAAGCACCTCAGCTCCTGCCTCGCGAAGAACGTTCACGACCTCAATCACGCTTCCGCCGGTGGAAATGAGGTCCTCAACAACGACGACCTTCTGTCCCTTCTCCAGCTTACCCTCGATCTGGTTGCCGCGTCCGTGGTCCTTAGCGCCCGAGCGAACGTAGCCCATCGGCAGATCCAGAATGTGCGCGGTAATGGCGGCGTGTGCGATGCCCGCAGTGGATGTGCCCATCAGCACCTCTGCCTCAGGATACTCTCTCTTAATGGTCTCGGCAAGCGAGTTCTCCACGTCAGTGCGAACGGCGGGTGCGGTGAGCGTCAGGCGGTTGTCGCAGTATACGGGGCTCTTGATGCCGCTTGCCCAGGTGAAGGGCTCGTCGGGGCGGAAAAATACCGCCTTAATGGAAAGCAGGTCCTTTGCAATCAGCTTTTCAATCGAATTCATAGTCTTTCTCCTATCAATATATTTTGTAATTCCTGTACCGTTTCGGCTATGGCATCAGCGCCGGCCGAAGCCAGCTCCTCTCGGCTTCCGTAGCCAAAGAGCACGCCAACCGATCTCATTCCGTTGGTTTTGGCGCCGCCGATGTCATGATGGCGGTCGCCCACCATCACCGTATCGTTCTTATCGACCCCCGACATCTCAAGCGCGTACGCGATCACAGCATCCTTGCGGTTCCGTGTCTCGTCCATTGTGCTTCCAAAAATGCCCTCAAAGTAGCCGTCCAGCAAAAAATGCTTTAAGATCTGCACGGCAAACGGCTCGGGCTTCGAGGTTGCCACGAAAAGACGCTTCCCCT
>JAEIGA010003175.1_pt1 | contig 25846 bp, 68 predicted proteins | sample 9270691 | NCBI WGS metagenome assembly JAEIGA01 (sample SAMN17057246, study PRJNA624740) | gut metagenome | biome: biome; isolation source: fecal sample | host: Bos grunniens | place: China: Xizang | collected 2019
ACAAGAATCCGAGGGGATTCTCAAAGGTACTGAGCCAATCAAGAATATCTTGGGCATTATATGTGTTTTCATCATCGCTTATATAAGTTAGCATTTCATAATATGCCTCGTAGAATGCTATGATGTACCAATCATTGTAAACCTGAGCTGGTGTCATAGTTTCGTAAGATGCCTTAAATGTCTGCATCTCGTTGTCAAGTTTCTGCTTTAATGTGTTCATTGTTTATTCCTCCTCAAATAAAATCTCTTATGCTCATACCCGGTGCATCCCAAGGATTGCTCGGAGAATAATCACCGTTGGTTGATGATGGTATGTATTCATCTTCTTCATAAGCATCGTCAAGTTCTTCACAATCAAGGCATATTACACTTTCGTCTTCCTCGATGTGAAACCAACAATAACTATCTCCACAGATACAAATCTGTGTGTTATCCGAGATACCTTCGAGCAACTTTTTTAAGTCACCTACTGTTTCAAATTGTTTACGCTTGTTAATGTTGTACATTACTGTAATTCCCCTTTCAAATATAATTCTTGTTTGTAATGTCTGTGCTCTTTAATGGTTTCTGCCCATTCTTCTTTTGTGGGTCTGTAATCTCTCCAATGCTCTTTGATACGCTGTTTCTTTTTCTCGGCAATCTCTGGATTAACGATGATTTGAATTAAGCTTCGGCTCACACCAAATTGCTTTGCAAGTGGTCTTTGTCCGACAAGTCCTGTTGCATATAGTCTTTTAATCTCCTCCTTCTGCTCATCTGTGAGCTTTCTTCTACGGTCTTGAGTTGGTGCAAGTTTAAGTTTTTCACTCTTGTATGGCATTGAATTTTCCTCCATATTCCCAATATCTATGTTTTGCCTCATCAATATCTGTGGTGGGATTTCCTTGTAAGCAAATATCTTCGCTTTCACTCCACCCTACTACCCTTTTACAGGTGATAACGGCATACATTTCAAATACCTCTACGAGAGATACCGATTCGTAAATATAACAATCATTTCCCTCACGAGAAAGGTCGGTTGTAGATATGATTTTCATTTGGTTACCTCCTTGTAAATATATTGTCCGAATACAGAATCTAATGCTTTATCATTTAATACGAAACATCTTTGACTTGCATCATATTCATTCGTAAAGACTTCATCGCTTCTATGACATTCTCCAGTTTTTCTATTTTTCCAATAAATACGATATACAACATCTTCTTCGGTGTTGCTTCTCATATCTTCTTCAAGTATTGCGTTTACAACAGTATTTGCAATTTGTCGTGGACAACCCGTTAAATTCATCACGATGGTTTCCATTTTAGTCATTGGGTTCATTTAGTTGCCTCCTTTCTAATCATTTTGCTGGGTTTTACATACATCGTAGCAAGTCGCATATCTTCAGACCCCTTATACTCCTTGGCGTGTTCTGGAGTATCTACAACCACCATATGCTCTTTGCCGTTTCGGTCTTTGCTTATTAGTATTGCAACCTGAGTTTTTTCAAAGCCATCTTTTAACATTTGTTTGGTATCCATTTACCTTGTCTCCTTATTCTTTTTTACAAGTGCCGAGTGCAATAATGCACATCTGTTGCAATAAGCAAGGTCGTGAAATCCCTCGCCTTCAAGTGGGTTATGTGTTGAAATGAGATACTTTACTGATTTCGTTGTACCACATACACAGCATCGGTATTTGTGTCTGTCTTCTGGTGGGATTAGTTTGAAACTCATTTGGTTACCTCCTTAACTTTCTCATATGTTTCTTTATCCACCTTGTACAAGTAAGTGCCATCACTTACACACAGAACCTTTTCCCAATCATATCCACCCCATTTCATTTTCATACCTATGATGTTTGGGTTTGGTCCAGCATTAGGAAATCTGTCGAGGTCGAGCAGTTCTGCTTCTCTACGAGTTACTCTTAAGGTTTTCATTTTGTGCCTCCATAAAATCATCGACTATCTGCCAAAACCAAGTGGCAAATTTGTCATAGTTAACTATTGGTCTATCATATGATTTATACTGTTTGGTTTTGTAGTCATACTCACATTTATGTTCGGTTAACTTATCAACCACTTTATATCCTATACCATTATCTAAGATATATTTCTTGTTGACCATATCCACATAGAACTTAAAGCGGTTTCGTGCATTTTCAAGTTCGAAGTAGTTGTACCAATGATTTGCTTCAAATCTATAACTGCCAAATTGCTTTTTGTGTATGAAAGAATTTTCTATTGACAATTTATCTTCTGCCCAACGAGGAACAATTCCGTACTTATCAGCATTGTCAATCATAAACTGTCGCAGAGGTTTCATATCTGGAATTCCTTGAGGGTATTCACAGAAGAAACATTGAGTTGCCTCACGGAATAATTTTGGCGTGTCATTTATATCGTGAACACAACCTCCGTACTTTGTATGAGAACAAGAAAGTTCATATACTACTTTCTCATTCGTAATTATTATTTTCTTGTTCCCTTCAATGGTTTCTTTTACATCACGATAGCACTCATCTTTAATACGAGTGTGGTCGTTAAACCACCAGCAGTCGTTACATTTGTTGATTTTCGCTCTTGTGTCTGCTATTGCTTGAGCGACTTCATCATAAGTGCCTTGTTTACCACCTCCACAATAAAATTCTCCAAGACGAACATCATCAATAATGAATTTTACCTTGGTGTCATACACTCGTTCTCCGTCTGTTGTGATGTACTGATTGTCGAAGATAGTACTTGTGTCAACCTCTTTGATTTCTCCGTTGTGCATTACTAATTTCATCATTATACCTCCTTGATTTCTATATTTGTGCATTCATCAAACATAGAGTATTTAAGATTTCTCTCAACTTTTGACTGTATTGCATCTTCCGTGCCATCAAGCACGACATCAAAACTTACTCTTATAGTACGATGACGAATGTGTGGCTCATTTTCAATTTTTTCGTAAACATAAGGTTCACCTTCCTCAATGGTTTTACGGAGTGCTTTTGCTGTGTCAGTTTCGAAGGTTGCCAATGCTTCGTCAAGATATTGTTTTCTGTCAGGTGTATTGTAGTAACCTTTGTGATAAGTTGTATGTCTGTCCACAACAAGAGAGAAATTCTTTTCCGTGATTGCTTTAACTGGCACATACAAACTCTTATCATTTTCACACTTGACATAAATGTCGTCTGTGGGGCGATCTAAATGATATATGTCCATGTGGTAATTTGCCATATTTGGATTTACAAGAAGTATGCAATCTTTAAGTAAATCTTTTTCGTGGAGTTGATAGCGGCAGGGAATTCTGTATTCTCTTGCAGGATGTAAAACCTCCCTCATCCATCCACCTTTGTGCTCCTTGAATGTATGAGATGTTCTATCACAAAGTACAGGATATCCCATTCTTGCATAGTAATTGTCTTGTCCACCACCACGAATTACATACTCAAAAGTGGAAAAATCCTTAACATCGTAGTTTGCAACTACTCTTTCAAAGAGTTCCTCACCAAATACCTCGATGAAGTTGTTGGCATTTCTTACGAACATTTTTGCTTCTGCTAATGTCATTTTAATTCCTCCTTTTATGCAGTTCTTACAATTCCACCACCAAAGGATTGAATTCCGATGGTGCCATATTCACTACAACACTCTTGGTCCTTGTTCCACACCCAAGACCAAACATATGCTCCATATGGTCCAATATCTACGGTCAACTCCCAGTCTTCTTCGTACTTTGATACACAAAGGAAACTGTAGCATTCACCAAACCAAAACATTTCGTGAGTTACAGCATAAACAAGTGAGCCTGTTTCAGTTTCAAACTCCTTGATTTTCTTGAGCAATTCTGGTTCTTGGTCATCTGTAATATAATAACCTCCAAATCTCTCAAACAGAGTTACTGTGCCGTTTTTCTCAAATGCTCTAATGTACGGCTTGTAGATGTTAAGTTTCTGCATACATTCAATTGCTTTTTCTTTCTGTGTCATATTAGTTTTCCTCCTCGTCATAGTCATCGTCGTGCCAACCCGAAAACGGGTCATCATCTGTGAACAGTTCTTCTGGGCTAACCCACTTCTGTCTGTCGTGGTAATATTCGCAACACATACAATCTTCACCACCACAGTTGGCACATCTGTCTTCGTCCTCTTGCTCAATCTCGGCAAGTCTTTCGAGAACTTCCATTTGTGCTGCTGTGTATTCCCTACGGAATTCGTTTTTGCCTTGTAAGCCTTTCATATCATCACCTCCTTGATTATTCCCATTGTTGTTTCTCATCATATTGGATTTTTTCATATGTCTCTGCCATACGTCCATATATGATTTCTTGGCACTTCGCATATAATTCCCTATCCAATTGCCTCTTGCTTTTCTTTTCTGGCTTGGGTGGTAACTTACCCTCTTTAGCTGCAATAGCAGTTGGATTGTGTTTATGTTGTCCCATTTTATACCTCCTTAAATTCCGTATTTAACACGGTTATTTTGCAAATCTACAAACACGGTTGCTTCATCGTGGTCGTAGTATTCACCGTCTTTTTCGATTGCCAATTCTACAAAGGTTTCACCATCATTGGTGTTGTGGACTTTCATCGTTTCAATGATTGTCCAGTCTATTGCTCGTTTGAGAGCATCAAGGTCAGTTCCTTCGTAGGACACTTCAAGGGGTTCTCCGTTATCTGCTATTGGACTGATGTAAAGTGTAAGTTTGTACATAGTTGATTCCTCCTTAATGGTCCCATTCAGGGAATGTTCCAACCCATACGGTATTACCGTTGAGGTCTTTGTATTCATACTTCATACCAAATTGCCAACCTACATATTCTACTTCCTTGTTGTCAAAACAAATGTTAGTTACTGTGTAATCGGTGCAATCACCAAAGGCAATTATATTGCTTACCTCACGGAAAAATTCGTTAATACCAACCAAGTCAAAGCTTTTAACATAAGCATCTCCCTCGGCAGTTTCATATGTGTAACAAGCAGCAAATCCTCTCGGCTGGTCATCACAAACTCGCTGAATGATTTCGGCAAGTATATTTTCAGCCAAGTCAAGTTGTTTAGCATCAAATGGGTCAATGTCACCACTGATGATATTGTTTGCCTTTTGGTATTCCAAGAATACCTCGTTGATTTTGTCGTGGATAAGTTCTTTTAACATTTTGATTCCTCCTCAATTACTGAATGATTTTGATGTTTTTGCCGAGCAGTTCACATACCTCAGCAAGTGTCATTTCTTCGACTTCATCTCGTTCTCGGTCATAGACGAGAGTGCCACGTTTATACTCAAAAGCACTAAACACACAGTCGTAATTGTATTCAGGTCTTCTTACGGCAACTATGTCATTACAGTTGCCATAGTAACTTGTTAAATCATCTTTAATGCCTCCGAATGCATTATACTCACCATCATTACGGATAAACATTTTAAGGTCGCAGTTGACAATTTCGACATCTCCGTTTCTGCGAAGAATTACATCACCCGTTTTAAGGTCTGCCTTTGTAAATGTGTCTTTCATAAAGTCCTCCCATTCAAGAATTGTGTAGTTGTTGTGCTCGAACCAAGAGATATCAGCATATTCTCCGCGGTTAAAGCTGTATGCATTATATTTGCTAAAATTATGTTCAGAAATATAACTGTCACCAGAACGCCATCTTCTACCTTGATTGTGAAGATAATTACAAAAGCTTTTTGCTTCTTCCTCAGTCTTGCAGTGCATTACGAATGCGCCCTTGTAGTTGTCAATGTTAAATTTCATAATTCTTAATTCCTTTCATCATTTGTGTATTTTAAAATGGTTTATAATTCGTCTACTTTTTGGTGCATAAGTCTAATTAGCTCAGCCTTTTCGTTTCGCAGTTTGCTGAGTATAAAGTCTTTTATCCCAACATCAAGGTCGCATTTTGACACGCTGTTTATTGCCTCGTTGATTCGCTCGACCTTTTCCTTGAGTTCCTCAAGGGTAGGTTTTTTGTGTCTGGTTCTTTCGAAACCGTAATAATGTTCTGGATGCATAATAGTTCCTCCTACATTTGTTCTTGCTGTTCCATAAGCAAGTCATCAAGTATATACTCTGGATCACTTGTACGAACATTATCAATGTCAAATTCGTACTCAATTTGATACACGAGGTCACTCCAAGTTCCCTCAATTCCTGCCTTACGAAGTTGTATGGCAAGGTCTATGAGGTGGTGTTTTTCACCACTTACGGTAAGGTCATTTTCACGGAATGTGTAGATTTTAGCCATTACATATCACCTCCTTTCAGACAAACAATTCCTCGATTGAGCAGTTCGTTGAGTGACACATTGCCACGAACTACATCGTGCAGTATGGTGTCAAGTTCGTGTCTTGAATTGCATTTTGAAAGCAGTTCTCTAACTTCATCCTCTCGTGTATCAGGGATAGCTGTATGCTTATCCACATATTTATTTATGAGGATTTCCATGTCATACAAGATTTCAATTTTGACATCAATCAAATCCTGCTTTTTGAGTTCCTCGTTTATGTTTGTTGCATAGTCGATATAAATTTCAGCCATTTTAATTACCTCCTTATATGGCATACATTTTATTGCCTTGAATTGTGGTGCAGTATTCTATGAAGCCGTATTTACGCATCAATTCAAATGCTGCATCTCCGAGTTCGTTACGAATTGCTTCTTCGGCTACATACTCGGATTTGCCACTTAAACCCTTGAGGTCACGGTAGCATTCTCTTGCACAGTCTTTGCAGTTATCTGTGCATTTGGTTTGGGTGTTGCTCATTGGACAAGTTTTCATTGTTATTCCTCCTTTTTTGTGTATAAGAAAAGGCTACCCATTTGGGCAACCCTTATCTGTTCATATAGTGTGAGATATAGTCTTCTAATTCGTGAAATTTAGGTATTCCGTAAGCAAATTCTCTGCCCACAATATCCTCTGTGGCATCTTCCATTTCTTCTTCGTTCAAGTGGAAATTTCCCTCTCGAATGAAGTGTGCCACAATTCCGTACCATTGGTCTTTGGTGAGGTTGATTTTGTTAAATCCCTCTCTCATTTTGTCTGGCTTAATATAATCGTGGATATAGGTAGCAGTAAGAATACCGTCCTCGTCTATTTCTACGACTGCAACCTCGTGAGTTTTGAATTTCTCAACCCATCCCACATATTCATATAGTTTGCCATCTACGGCTATCAATTTTCCCTCGTCCATTTTAAATTCCCTCCTTGATAATGATTGTGAAATCCTCGGCTTTACTTCCGAAGTGGGTGCAGAAGTATTCAATTACTTCCTCAGCACTTTCAAAACCCTGCATTTTGTGAATTTCTCGTGCATTTTGAATTCGTGCATTGTAATTCTCTTCGTTGGTCACATAATAAGTTCCGTGAGCCTTGTAGATTACCATTTTCATATGCTTAAAATCCCTCCTAATGCTTCTATGGTTGCCTCGGCACTCAAATCCTCGTTCCTCATAATGCAAATTGCCTTGTGGAATGTTTCGAGGTTTTTGAATTGCTCGGCTATGTTATTTACCACTTCCTCTCGTTTGAGGTCATATTCGTCCATATAGTTATAGGTGTCGTGGTAGAATATGAATTCCTCGACTTGCTGGGCAAGGTATCTGCGATCGCCTTCGTTTACTGCATCCCATACCCAACAATAAGCACCAATTCCGTAGAGATGCTTAATTCCTTCGTCTGTTTGGATATTTTTGCCCTTCCAAATTTCCTCCTCTGTGTATTCTGTTGAGGCAATACGGAAACTGTCGGCTTCCTCATCGTAATACATAAGGTTGCCTGTATCCTTGTTGTAGTCGTCCATTACTCTGAGTGCCTCAGCAACCTCAAAGTATGGTGTTGCCCAACCGTTCCAAAGCCTACCACTTGTGTAGCCTATGTAGGCTGGGACAAATCCGTCGATGGTGAATATTGTCTTGTGCATTATATAACCTCCCATTCTGTTTGTAATGTGTAACCGAGCTTGGTATACTTGTGTGTTGCCATAAGTTTGCCCAAAAGGTTGTGGGCATAAACTGTCTTGTGTCTACCATTGGGTGCAACAAAGTAGAGCTTGTACTGATGCTTAAATAATAGCACAGATAATGTCATAAGAGCAAAGCCGAGTGTTGCATAACAAACAACCTCTGTAAAGGTGGCAGTATCGTTGCAGATACCAATGGTTATAAGTAAGCCTATAATAAGTGTGATAGCACTAAACATTACTCATCACCCCTTTCTATAAGTTCATCAATGATGTCGAGTGCTTTGTTGCGGCACTCACCCTTGCCGTGAATAGCGAGCAGAACCTTTGCAGACTCGTAAGCACACAGTCTTACTTTGTTGTACCATTCATCACCCCAAGTTTTGTGAGTGATGTAGATGTCCCAAAGTGTGTCTTGGAGTTCTTGTGTACCCCAGTAACCTTTGTCTGCCTTGCCTTTGGAGTACTTTTGTACTCGATTTGATAATCTTGCCATTGTTATACCTCCTTGCCACGACCTAATGCCTGACTATCGTCGAGGTTCATTGGTTTTTGTGGTCATTATATACATTTGGCTATGTGAACTGTTTAAGCCCACAATGAAAGGCACTACTCATTACGGCTGTAAGAGTAATGCCCTCGGATTGTAGGTTTAAGCAACTTCTATGTCTATGCCCCTTTCCATAAGGTCGTTGTATAGGTCAACGGCTCTATTGTGTAGGTCAATGTGGTCGTCGTAGAGTATTTGGTCAAAGCCTTCAAGGTCTTGTGGGTTACCCATCTGCTTAATGCTATGTTGACATTCAGCCACTATGGTGAGCAGGTAAGAAGCAACCTCATTGAGAAACTCCATTGTACCTATTTGGGAAGTTGGTGCAGTATTGCCATTATCACGGTAGAACCATTGGATATTACTTGCAAGTGTCATTATTTTATACCTCCTATGTGTATGTTATTGCCATCTCGTGTAAGCTCGAACTTGTCATCAAGTACAGTTTCAAGGTCATCATAGATGGCTGTGTTACGATCATATACAAGACCGAGGATTATATCATCGGTGATGTCATTGGGTGTTCCGTTATCGTCAAAGCCTACCCAAACAGGCATTGCATCTGTTGGTGTCTTGTCGGAAATAGTGTTGGTGCTGTATGACCACTCGTTGCCGTCATTGGTAATTACTGTGCCTTCGGTGTAATAACGACCATAGGCAGTGTAACGAGTATGCACGGTTGGTTCAGCACACCCTGTCATCAGCAGTGTGCATAGGATTAAAAGTGCAGTTAGTTTCTTCATGCTTATATCACTCCTTTCTTGTAGAGCCATTCTGCAAGCTTACGAACTGGTGCAGTGTATGGTCTTGCTTCATAGAAGCCGTTAACTTGCATATGGCAGATGTTGAATAGAACGGTGTTGAGGGTAAGTGGTTCTTTATCACGAAACTTGATGATTTGGTCGTACAGATTGTCGAGCCAAACAACCATCTCGTCTGTTTCATCGTAGTCGTAACCATCAAGGGCTTCGTGAATGTCGAATAGCACATCTGTCAGGTCATTGTAGCCGAGGCTGTGAACTTTGAACTCACAGTCATAGTCGAGCACCTCCCAGAATATGTGATAGAACTTGTTGATGTTGATGAATAATTTTGCCTTTTTATACATGTGTATCTCTCCTTTTGCCGTTCTCGGCAGTTTTATGTATACGCGTTTCATAGCGTATGTGGTGCTTCACCCAAAGTACCTCGTATAGAGGCTTTCATAAGAGCAAAAAAATAACCCCCCACCCGAAGGTGGAGGGTTTGGGGTTGGGCGTGTGCTTACTTGCACACCTTCTCCTTGAGTGCCTTGAGGTCATCCTTTGTGCCTACGAAGCCGAACTTCTCAACGGCAACCTTACGAGTGATGCTTGCACGGTCAGCCTTGATTGCATCTACGAGTGCCTTGGAAGGCTTGTAGCCTTTACGGTCAGCCTCGAACTTGGCAAGGTTAGCCTCTTTAGAGGCTACTCTGTCGGTGTAGCCGTCACGGTACTTGGTCCACGCATCTGCCTGAGCCTGTGTGCACTTAACGACTGTGCCGTCGTGCTTGGTAAACTCTACGAGTTTAGCCTTGCCCTTGCCACTTGTGGTCGGCTTCTTTGCACTCGCAAGTGCCTGAGCAACAGCCTTTGCCACGATTTCCTGTACCTGTGCCTCTGTGAATGTGTTTGTTCTTTTTGTCATAATAGTCTCCTTTCTGTGCACCTATGCACTCGTGCCACCCATCTGTGGGGTGCTAACACGGTGAGAGATAGACTGTTTCTCTCGACATCAAAACTATAACACATCACTTTTCACCAAAAAGTTTTGAAAATAATGATTTTCTGTACTTTTTAGTTTGATGAAGTGGGGGTGCTTAAAACTGTTGATGTAAGCCACTTTTTGTCTGCCAATTGGATGCGGTCTTTTTTGAGACTGACTGAAAAATGTACGGAAAACTTTTCTCTAAAATTGCTCTCTTTTGTCCCAAAACCAAACCACAAATTCATCAAATATCTTCCTTTTTATATCTAACCCACACTTCACCACCCAACTCTACCCCCCTACTTCCCAGGTATCCGGCATTCCTTCCTTATTTATATAGTAAAACAAGTTTCCCACATCCCAATCCTACCAGCAAATTCCCGCCCTTTTCCCACTTCCCAACCCACTTTCCCACAGACTTTTCCACAAATCGCATTCCCACTAACCAAATCCAACCCTGACATCGTTTTCATAAAATCACTCACACAGCTCCCCACTCTGCCCCACTCTTCTCCCACACCTCTTGGTTTTCCCTACTCAAAATCCCCAATCACCTTACCCAAGACCTTAGGCCCTATATTCCAACCCCTAACCCCAAGATCCACCAAGGAAATCCTAACGGCATACAATTATTCCTCTCCCATATAATGTAAATAGGGGGTACTTTTAAACCAACCAGATCCCTAGTCCCCAATCCAAGTACCTAGTATATACATAGGGGGTACCTAAAAACTACCAAGTACCCATGTCCCAATACCAAGTATCCAAGTGCATATACCCAGATCTCCTATTAACCAAGTTCCTAGTACTTATTACTTACGCCCAGTATCCAATCCCCTTTTATTAAGCGAAGCGTTTCTAAATATGCGTTGTGAAGTTTCTTTAGAAACGAACACGAATATTTAAAAAAACTTTTATTATTTTTTATTTCTATTATTATATATTGATATCTATTATTACTGGTAAAATTACCGTTGAAAATTCAACACTATTTTTTCAGACTCAGAAAATTACCGTTAAAAAATCCACGGTGTTTTTTCAAGAAAAATAAATTACTGTTGAAAATCTCACGGTATTTTTTTAACAAATTGTAAATAATTGCCTTTACTACTTGACATTTTATTTTTTTCGTGTTAATATATCCTCGACAATACAAAATGATTGGAGGGAACGTATGAGTGAATTATGCTTTGCGGCAATAAAAAAACAAATAGTAGATTCTTTTATTGAAGATACTGACGACTTTCGTGCAGGATTACTTGATCCAAGTCAACCCCACTACGATGACAAGGCTCTAACCTTATTCTTACTCTTGCGCTTCTACGCTAACAGCAGCTTTGAACTTTATACAAATGAAGTAATGTTGTGTGAACTCATGGGGTTATCTAATCGTGCCGAGAACCGAGATAGTATTATGTCCAACATTTACAAAATGGAAGAAGATGATTACATCTTTGTGATTCAGCACCCAGGCAAAAAGTTCTTTCGCATTCAATTAGCATACGAATGGTTTATGCCGGAAACAGATTTTGTCATTATTTATAAACAAGAGTTTGACCAACTCATTAAGGATAAGTCTAAAGATAAGTTGCTTTTGCTTCTTTACTGCATTAAAAAATTCCAACATAAGAATACCGGTATCTCATTTCCTTCTGTTGAAACTCTTATGGATTCATCACACATTAGTAAACCAACTGTTTGTAAAGGTCTAGAACGACTAAGTGGTATCTTATATGTTTACAAGATACGCATTAATTTTAATGATGGCACTTTCAAAGATATAAATTACTATAAGTCTCGTGCCGAAAACGGAGCATCCCAAGACGCTATTACAAGCATTGCTAAGAAGTATTACACAAACATCAAATCAATTGTAAGAAGGGAGTGATGTTATGAAAGTAGAGGAATATATAGCCAAATATCTTGTACCTAACACAGATGTTCTTCAAGATGCAGCACTTATTGAATTAGCCAAAGAAATTATTGATCCACCCATTGAATATGAAACATTAATTGAAAAGAAAATACATTCTTTAACATATGCCGAGTTTTTGCAGACATTGTATTGGAGAGCAATTGCGGCATTTAAAAGAAGGCAAATGAGATATAAGTGTGAGTTATGTGGAGGTTATAAAAATCTCAATGTACATCACCGAACATATATTATTCACGGTGTCGAACACGACTCTGAAGTCATCGAAAAAGATTTGATGCTTGTTTGTGAACAATGTCATCGTGAAATTCACAAATAGAAAGGAGAAACTTATGCAGGAATGTATTATTAGTATTATTATTTGCATTGCCATGCTCATTCTAGTGGTATTCGGCACCAATGCCTGCTCCGCTCCCAAGTGGAACGATGGCATATGCCCACATTGCGACACTAGATATGACCTCAAGGCAGCAAACGACGGGCTAAAGTATTATGCATGCCCTGATTGTGGTCAGGAAGTTAAAAGATATTAAAAGGAGAATAAACAAATGAAACAATGTCTTTATAGTATCACGCTCCCCGAAGCCGGAACCTGCTGTAATGTATATAGTCACTCCAAGAGACCCGATGGGAAGTGGTGGTGTCATTGGCCTAAATGCTCAAATGAGAATTGTCCCTTTGAACATCCTGAACTCTTGGAGGGAGCAATATTTGATAAAGAAGAGTTTAATAATACTTTAAAGAAAGTTAAAGTGAAAGAGAGGATTGGAAGAAAATGAAGCTTTGGATAGATGATGTAAGACCCGCACCTGAGGGATATGTTTGGTGCAAGAGTGTGAATGATACTATAATTACTATTGAAGAAGCAGAATATTTAAAGGAATACCATACGAATAAAATTAGTCCTCATAGACTAAATGGTAATCTTAAGCATATGTATAGAGTTCAACACTACACAATAGAACTTATTGATATAGACCATGATGCAGGAGATTATGGCCCACCTGATTATATCAAAGTTTTAGATTGGCTCGAAAAGACCGGACGCAACTACCCTATTCGTATCCATTCGATGAACCCAGTAGGTGTAGCTAACATGCGAGCAATTATAGAAAGAAACGGATGGGAGGAGATAAAATAATATGTTTAAATTGTTTAAAAGAAAACCTAAAAAAATATACTGTGTACGTTGGAAAGACGAAGATAAAGATATTTGTCAAGATATTGTTCGAGCTAAAGATATAGCTGAAGCTTGGGCTACAGTCAAAAACGAACATGGGTGGAGAGCAATAGCTTGTCTTAGTATTACTGAAATAGAAACAGAAGAATTCAAAGGAGAGGTAAAATGATGAATGAATATATGAATATCATTTCTAAAGAAGCAATTACTGCTACACCACAATGGATGTTTTGGACAATATTAGCAATATGTTTAATATCTTTAGTTGTCGCAACAACCCATTGCTTTCATAAAAGAACAGATAAAGCTTTTAAATGTCTAATATGCAGTGGTGTAGGGATATTTATTTTCGAGCTTATTTCTTGTATTATATGTCTTGTCTTTTTCCAAGTTCCTACAGGTCGTTATAAATATGAAGCAACTATTGATAAAAATAAGATAACAGTTTCTCAATATGAAGAATTTATTGAAGAATATAACCCTACTATCAAAGATGGGGTTTACTATTGGGAGGATAAAGTAGAATGATGAACGGCGTAGAAATTTTAGCCTCCTCAGAAATAGTAGCTGAAGTGGTATTTAATTGGTTTGCTTTTACTATTGTTTTTGTGATTATAACAATAATTGCCGCATTTGTAGCCTATGCAATAGATGATTCTATAGATGAAAAAATAACGACATTTTTTATAATAGCAATTTTGCTTGGTGGATTTTTGGGTTTGGTAGCCGGAGTTAGTTTTGTTACTCCAACCAAATATGAAACTCACTACAAAGTCACCATCGACGACTCCGTCTCAATGAACGAATTCCTAGACAAATACGAAATCCTTGATCAAGAAGGCAAGATTTATACAGTAAAGGAGAGAGACAATGACTAGACAAGAACTCATCACTGCCATTGAGAAACGAATCAATGCAGATAAGAAAATGACTCAGAGCAGCAATAACCGTAGCAGCACATCTCGTTGCTATTATGAAGGTAAACTGAGCGCATTCCATATTGTATTAAAATTACTTAGGGAGGACAGTAATAATGGCTAAACTATTTAAAATCCAAGCATACATCACAGACCCCAACGGCGAATTCGCCACCGATGACCGTCTCGAAGATTGTATCATCTACTGCACCCAAAACGATCTTAACATTGACCACCTTAAAATTACCAGTGTGGATATTGGCGAATGGGACGATGACCTTCCCATCAATAAATTTGACTGCCCCGAGGCAGAATACGAGAAATATTTTAAGGAGAATTAATTATGACGAGACTTTGGTTATTGCCAAATAAAATTGCACACAGAACTTGGACTTCCGAAGAGTATAATAACTACAATCCAAAAGACTCCATTGTAGAAAAAGTATCTCATATGGTATGTAAAAAATGTGGTGCAAACTTAGGAACGGGAACAGGAATTTCTCCCACATATGTTTATTGTGATAATTGTAAATCTAAGAACTTCCGCCCGTACAAATACAAGGATTTTAAAACAGAGCTTAGATGTCTGGAATTTGGAACAAAAGAAGTTGATGGAATAATTGTTCCATATACAAAGATTTACGATAAGGAGAATTAATATGAACGACAAAGCTTTAACTATACTATGCGTAAAAACCGACAAAGGCTGCTTCATATCAGACTGTACCGCAACAGGCGGCTACGACTATGATTATCATAGAACTGCACTCAAAGACTTACTGTTCGATGGCAAGAAGCCTTCTGATACATATTGTATGAATTGGTATTACATAGAACAATATCCCACTTCTATTCAAAGAGAAAGAATTGGAGATGTTATTAATGAAAGATATGAATTGGAAGATGAAACATTGATGTCTGATAAAATGCCAAAAATCATTCTTAAGGAAGATAAGGATAAATATAATAGCGATGTTGTTGATAATTTATATTCCTACAAATATGATAGAGAACCACCTTATTTAGAAGACATTGTGTGTAATATACAGGTCATATGTGAAATCGACAATTATAACTTCCCTCCAAAACTTGAATACGATGCAATTCAGAAAGTTAGTTGGTCCGATAAACAGTACACCATCACAAACGCACAAGTCCAACATCAGATGCTCGACAAGATAATCTTCCCTTCTGTATTGCTTCATGAAAGACCTTGCAAGTTCACATCTAAGCAAATGTACGACATCACAAGGCAGCATATTCTTGAACACATAGATAACTCTGTAGCCAAGATTACTTCTAACTACGACTTCTGTTTTACTGTGAAGAAGCTCATACCTCTTATTGAACCCGAAACAATTAAATATCAGAATATTTTTGCGAGAACTAAGAGAGAAAGAAATAAGGTCCATACCACTGTCAAAAAGTTTGATGAAAAAGAAATTTTTGAAATGACGCACGATCAAAGTAGATATAATAACTATTCTGTCATTCCTGAGATGCACGCCAATAGCGAGGCAGAACTGAAAGAGAAAGTAGATACTTGGCTTGAAGGTTTGATGGAAATTATTAACGAGCCTCTGTGCCAGTGTCCTCATTGCCAAGGTACCGGATATGTCGGAGAAGTTAAGAAGCAAGGATTTAGTTATACGGATTGAAAGGAGAACCGCCCATGCTAAAAGTATATAAAGTACACAACTATGTCTCTATAGACGGTGCCGACTGGCGAGAGGTTAACGACGGATGGATAACAAGTGAAGCAGAATTAGAAACAGAGTCAAAAATCTTAAATGATGTAAAATTTGATGAAGTTTTGGGCTATTTATTCTTTTGTAACTTATGTGGCGTTTCGAGCAACAGCACACTCTTTAGAAAAAAGCCAATTATTCAAGTTTGTTATAAGGACGCTTTTGATATGGTTGAATATAGACATTTTGATAGAATGTCTTATAAGCGTGAATTTAAGGAGTGGCACGATGTTACTATTGATTGGGTTATTAAAAACCTTCCCGTAATCGAAGCCATTCAATACCTCAAAGAGCGTGGCATCACTACTTGCCCAATAATGAAATAAAGGAGGCACACCTATGAATGATTATGTTATTGTTGGCGACACCAAAAACTATGACGGCTGCTTAGTATTTGTTTGTGGTCCATCCATTGACCATGCAAATGAAATCCTGCACCGTATGTTAAATAACCCAAACGAAAACGACAAAATACTAATTAAAGGCCATAGCAATCTCAGAATAGAGGAAGTGCCGGAAAAAGATTGCTGGTGGCATGGAAATTGTGATTAAAGGAGAACCACTATGAATATTAAACAACTACAAGAACCATTTCCGCCTCACAAGGTAACACTCAAATCTGCGACTACAGCATATCCATCACGTGCACTGAACTATTTAGTAACTAAATACGAATATGTTGAGATAACTGTATTAAAACAACGTTTTCGTAGTATAACCATTGAAATACGCTGCACAGATTCCATATATGAAGTTATTAAGCTTGATTTCGTTAAAGATATGGGACGAGATTATATTTGGAAAGACTGAAAGGAGAACCACTATGAACGAAATAACACCTGAAATGCTTAACCGTGCACTCATGTATCTAAACAGTACTAGTAAGCCCATAAAGAAAATTAAAGTCACATCTGAGTTTGCCGACTATCTTAAAAAGATGTGTCCGCCTATTTGCTTAGAGGATTTGTCAAAGTCCGAAGGTATTAGAGTAGAATTCACCGGTATACCTATTGTTGTTGATGATGAAATTGAAAACGAATACTACGAAGTTGTATATTAAAGGAGAATTGAAATGATTGATATTATGCGAACTGTTTTCGCCGCAACCGACGAATACGAAATGCGATATGGCAAACACCCAGTGTTATTTATTAATAGACCATTGTACAATGCTCTAATGGCCGACAGAGACCTCAGAGACGGCTTTTACGTGGGCTACGGCAATATGTTACTTCGTGGTTACCCTGTCAAGCTTGTTCTCGACGACAGCGACGAGATGCACTTTTGGGTTGGGGAGCAGAAGCCTATTTATGGGGAGGAGAACCGAAATGACTAAATTTCAACCGGGCGACCTCGTTCAAATCAAGCTAACGAGCAAGTCAAAATATAAAGACGCTATTGGCATTGTTGAAAGATATTGTAATGGCGACTATCATGACATTTGTCGAGTTAAGCTTTGGCGAAATCATACTATTCAGATATTTGACCGAAATTTAGAAGCTTTTACCGTAAAGGAGAACAACAATGTTTAAACGCAAGAAAAAGAAAACAGGCATCGAAACACCAACACATAGTCGTTTTAGTATGGCACCAGAACCAACTAAATCATCAGAACCAAATCCAAATTTTGTACCACCTCCTAGCTCCAACTTCGGATATCAACCTAAATCCTCAAGAACAAAACCGCCCGCTCCTCCAACAAGTGGGTCAAACGCAGTAAAGCCCCATCCAGACTATGTACCACCTGCAAGCGTGGCTAAACCCAAACAGACAAAAATAGAAGATACTCATCGTGTGCAATTGTACTGTACCATTGATGATCTCAATGTGTATATTCATAAGCAACTCGAAGGAAAAGGAAAGTATATGAATAATGTCTATGTTCCTATCGGTGCAACTGTGAATCCCCTCAATTTAAATGTTGAAATTGATTTGGTTGCCGTCAATCCCACAGACAGCGACTATGGTCGTAGAATTAAATTGGAGGTGAAATTATGATGCTCGGAACAATGAACTGCCTCTATGAAACACCCTGTGGCTGGTGCACCAAGTGGGACAAGAAGTGTGATAAGCAAATACCAGCCTGTCAACTAAACTTACCAATCGATCCTTGTAGCGAATGTATAGTGAGCGACTGGTCATCTCCAAACTGCAAGGTTTGTTTGGAAAATAATTATAGATATTTTAAAATAAAGGAGAACACAAATGACTAACCTTGACATAATCAGACACCTCGTCCTCAACAACCCTACTCGCCTTGCTGAGCTCCTCGATGATATTTATTGCACCGCTTGGAACTGTGGCTCTTATGCCGCAAGTAATAAAGGAGAAAAATTTCTCGACGAGTGCGAGATCGACGACTTTGACGAGTGGCTCACGCAAGATGCCTCAGAGTCCGGATTATACTACGATGAAGAGTTTGCGGAGTGGGGTTTTACAACTATTAGAGATTGTAAGAAGTGTGAGTATTATAGTGGACGAGATTCCGCCCATATGATGTGTAGCATGTGCGATGATTTTGAATATTTTAAGTTTCGTAAGAAGGAGAATGATGATGAGATTATTTAAATGCAGGAATCACGACTGGCACATTACCGAAGCAAGCAATATCCTCCAACAAGATGATATGGGATATCCCCTTAGATTGTGTATCGTCGAGTGTTCCAAGTGTGGAAAACCAGATCAACAGTGGATAGATGTTTCGGAAAAGTGCCTTGATGAATTAAAGACCGGCGAATCATTTTTATTAGAATGGAGAAAGATATGAATACATGTGATTGTTATTGTACTGAAGAAAAAATCATAGGCTGGCATACACCAGTTGATCCTAAAACCACAATTGTACATAAATGTAACGGCACAAGAGAGCGAGATGAATGTTCTTGTGGCGGTGACCGTACCAAATGTGATTTCTACCCTGAGGTTCGTGAAAAAGCTGTACCTAAGTTTGGTGAATGGATAAGCGTCGAGGATAGGTTGCCTGAAGAAAGACAGCATTGTTTAATATTTACTACTATATATTTTACTCCAGACCATATTGGTGATTGTGACCATTATGACGGAATTGAGATTTCACGTTATTACTATGATCTTGGGTTTGTTAGTGAAAATGGGCTTTATGCAAAATTTTGGATGCCCCTTCCGGCACCGCCCACGGAATAAAATAGGAGGTATACATATGTTTGAAAATATAAGAAAAGTTTTAGATGAATTTGAAAATGCATACAACAATGTACAGAAGAACGGCTGGAATGTCTCTAAAGAGGGTCAAGATACCATAGAGTATTTTAGTGTACATCTAGCCAAGGCTTTAATGCAAGACGAATATATTTTAGACACAAGTGTAGCAAAAATTATTTTAGCAACAAGGGATTTGTCAAGCGACATAACTGTTAAAATCCAATAGACCTTAAGGAGAATTGATTATGAAAATAGAGATAACGATCAATGCTGATTATGGCAACGAGGTGTATTTACAAGAAAATAAAGATAAATTAGAGAATGAACTGCTAAATGTTATAGAGCAATTCGTTGGGAAAAATACTTATATTGAATATGAGTGTGAAAATGCACAATTTGATATGAGGACTGGAGAGTTGGTAAATTATAATCCGCATCCTATCCAAAGACAGTTTAATAGTCAATATGACAAAGAACATACGTCTTTAAAACAAGAGATTCCAGTTTTCGTATTATAAAGGATATAAAAATAAAATTTTAAGAGGTAGTTATGGACTGGTTAGACAACTATATTTATGGTAAAAATCTGACTGATGAACAGTTAAGATATATGTACTTATACCCATTAAATTTTTTCGCATATAAAATAGCAGACCGTGAAGACTACGAAGCAATTAAAGGAAGATTAGCGATACTTCAAAAGTCTCTTTGGAAGGGAGCTTACTTTAAGAATGTGTCTTATATATTAGACCATACTAGATTAACAAAGTGGCAGAAATTTTGGCTGAAGTTTCAGTATTTGTTTTTGTAATATAACTAATAAAAATAGAGTTTTAGAGGAGAATGAACTATGAAAATTATAAACCAAGGAAGAGGTCAAGGCAAGACCACAAGATTACTCTACGCGAGTGAATTTCAAGACGTACCTATTTTGTGTGCAACTCAGGTACAAAAGCAACATTTGGTAGATACGGCTAACAGATTAGGATTAAACATTCCAGAGCCTATTTGTGTCTCAGACTTAACACACGAAACAATCAGAGGAAAGGATATTATTACTGAAAAAGGTATATTTGTCGATGAAGCACATTGGGTGTTACAGCATTTATTAAACTCTATGGGTATGAGAGGCGAAATCAAGGCAATTACTTTATCGGAGAAGGAAAATTAATATGAAACCAATTACATTAAAAGAAGCGCTGTTGATATATGTTGACGCCGTATTAGTAAATGGCCCAGCACCACAACTACACTTAAAAGACCCAGATGGTCACTATCACGGCATAGATATAATTGATTTAAACAGAGATAGAATGCATTGTTATGATGGATACTGGGATTATTATGAGTTTATCCTTGAGAGAGAAGAATCAGGAGAAGGTCACACTTTATTTGTAGAGGAGGAAGACAATGAAAAATACCAATAAAGAATTTGCCGAAGCTCTACGCTTAATGGATATAGCCAGAGACCTTCAAGACGAAGCTAATAATGCCACATTGAAATGTCTCAACTATCTTGAGAGGCACACAGAGAGATTCCTTGCCGACTACGGAACGGATTTGAAATATCATATGACATTGCTAGAAGCTATCAAGGATTATATTGACGGCGACGAGTATGTTGCTGAGAACTCAACACTTCTTGAGTATGATATAAAAGATGCAATGGGTGTGCATGATTATGAATCAGAAGAGGAGAACTAATATGACAACACATTTCCCCGATTGGTACAACCCCATCGACCAGCGAGTCGAAGAACAATGGTCCAAGGCCAAATGTAAGTGGTTCTTTGGTAAGCTCCGTAAAAGAAAGTTGTGGAACAAGATTGCCGATTCATATTTGGTGTATGATGTTTTTGGACCAATAAAAATAAGTATTACAATAGGCGAGGATTGATTATGAGGCTAGATAAATATATTAACCGTTTTTTAAGATGGTATTTGACCAAGACAGGCAGAACTTGCGAACACTGTTGGTTGTATGAGCCAGATAAAAAGAGATGTCAGATATTTAATTGTTGTTGGCATCCTACAGATTTTTGTATGAGATGGGGTAAGAAAGACTAAAACAACCCATTTTTACCCCAAAAACCTACAACTACTTAGGCAAATCTGTACCTTACTCATCCAAACCCAAGCACTTATATCCCCTACTCCACTACTCCTCAAAAACGGCAACTACTTAGCGAAAATTTGAACCAATTGTAAACAATGTATTTTACCTATTGACAAATTACGGCAATTATGCTATTATACTTACACAACAAAGTGATTAAGGAGAATTCACAATGAAAAAATATGTAATATTTGATATTGACAAAAAATCATATGTTTCTAAAGACGGTAATCGTTATGTATTACATAGTGATCTTGAAAAAGCACATATGCTTGAGTCAAAAAATGCTGCAAAATCATTATGCAAAATGGGTTTATCTAAAAAAATAGCAGACGGTAATTTGGAGATACAAATGTTAAATGTGGAAATTTGTGATGATGAACACAAAAATGATACATCTGTCGGTGTTAAAAATTTAGATATCGACTCGTCTAAGTATGTAGTTTCTGTTATAAACGACACATTAAATAAATTCAATAATAGATTGTTTGAACTTCAGGATGAATTGTCGAAATACGAGAGACAGGTGTGTGATATTCAACATTATATAGAGTTAAATGCAGGTAAATTTAATGCTTATGACGGTTATAAAGCATATAAAATGTTACAAGACGTTCTTATCGAGCGTAGGAAAGTGAAAGATGAACTATTAATTATTCAAACCACTATGGATAGTGTTTTGTCGTCAGATCAAATTGATATGATTGGTTATAAAGTAAACGAATTAAAAACACGCACATACAAGCCTAGAGAATTAACATATTTGTTTGAAGCAAAGGAGAAATAATTATGAAAGCAAAATTAATTGTTGAAGGAAAAGAGTTTCCTATTGAGATTTTAGATCCAGAATTGCAGGAATTGTTGGAGCCTACTAAGACTAAGGAGACAGGGTATGAGAGACTTTCTAAAGGTCATTTATATGGTTTGGTTGGTTCTGATGGCAAGGTAATTAGTCAGTTAGATGACAATGACCCTCTTCATGATGCAAGATATAAAACAGGTAACTATTATTCTAGTGAAGAGGTAGCCAAGAATAATGCTCGTGCTGACCAGCTTATGAGACAGCTGAGAAGATTTGCGGTGGAACATAGAAAAGAAAAGCTGAATTGGAGTGATTATGACCAACACAAGTATACTATCGAGTTTGACTGCAGTGATGGTACATTTAGTGTTGACTATTGGGTTAGTGTACGTGAGTTCGGAAATTTGTTTTTTGACTCTCAGGAAACCGCCCAGCTCGCTATCGATACTTTCCGTGATGAACTCATTTGGTACTTTACCGAATATAAGGACAGTTTATAAAACTATATTACAACACAAAGTGATTGGAGATGAAATTATGACAAGAGAACAGAAAGAACTACTTTATCGCATTACTTGTTTGTATTCAGACAGATTTTATTTAGCAATGGAAGACCATTGGTCAAGACAAGCATATGAGCGAGATGCAAATATGCACAGAGACCTGATGGCTCTCGAAAAGGAATACGAGGAAAAGTATGGTGAATTGCCTGATTGGGAAGGCATTATTGATAATGTTTGGGCAATGCAAAAGAAACTTAAGAAGGAGTTGGAAGAAAATGAATAAGTCATCAAGTGGAATGGATTTTGCAAGTGTGTTCCTTATTGTTTTTGTAGTATTAAAGCTAGTAGGTATAATTAACTGGAGTTGGTGGTGGGTACTGTCGCCTCTCTGGATTGGTATAATTTTGTGGCTTATCGTGGTTATATGTTGTGCAGTTTGGGTAACACGCACAGAGAGCAAATTCACCAAAAGGAGAAAAGACAAATGGAGATTTTAAGAAGATTACAAGCCTCTCAAAATGCATTTGAAGATACCCTTCGACTAGAAATTAATTACGAAGAGATTAAGGACACCAAGGAAGGTAAGCGTATTTTGAGTTGGGTAAGAAGACGACGCAAGATTGTTGACCGTGTATGTAAGGTGTTAAAGAGATTTTAGGGAGGGTATAAGATGAATAATAAATGTTGTTGTGAAACTTGTCAAAAACATGGTCAGTGGTTTATAAACCCTGATGGCTACTACCCTTACTGCTCGGAATGTCACGAAGAGCCAGAGGGTGGAAAAATGACAAAGTTTTGTCCTAATTGTGGGGCAAAAATGGATGGTGAAGAAAATGCCTAAATTTTTTATTATGTCTGATATACACGGATTTTATAATGAAATGCAAAAGGCTTTAGATGAAGCGGGTTTCGATCCCAATAATGAAAATCATTGGTTCATCGGTTGCGGGGACTATATGGACAGAGGTGAGCAGCCCGTAGAGGTTATGAGATATTTAAGATATCTGCCTAGAAAAATACTTGTTCGTGGTAATCACGAAGAGCTTTTGGTTAAGTGCTGCGAAAGTGGATATCCTGGTATGCACGACTATCATAACGGAACGTATGATACAATCTGTGAGATTGGCGATGCCGGAATGGGATATGATTTCGGTGAGTGCTGTTGTAGAACATTAGCTAAGACACATTTGTTTTTAGAAGACATGGTTGATTACTTTGAGACAAAGAATTATATATTTGTGCATAGCTGGATTCCGTTGACAAGCAAAGATGGACTTCCAGCTTACTATACTAAAAACCGTAAACTTGAGTTTAATCCCAATTGGAGAGAGGCTTCGGCAAAAGAGTGGGCAGACTCACGTTGGGGCAATCCGTTTGAGTTAGCAGAGCAAGGATTTTTGCCTGACAAGACTGTTGTATTTGGACATTGGCATTGTAGTACAGGCTGGGCGAAAACTGAAGGTCGTAGTGAGTTTGGCGAAGATGCCAAGTTTGAACCTTATTATGGAAATGGTTTTATAGCTATTGATGCCTGTACTGCTCATAGTGGTAAGTGTAATGTGCTTGTTTTGGAAGATGAATTCTTGGAGGTAGATAATAATGGAAACAATTAAGGTTTATGAAAAGTTGTCAGCTGAAGAAAGAGAAGTTATTTTAACTTATGACAGTATTGATAAACAATGGAATATGGTATCTACGGTTCCCAAATTCTTTCGTAAGGCATTAAAACAAGGATGGCAGCCCATTAGACAATACGTTTATGAAGACGGTACAGTGTGTGGTATGGAGCTTACGGCATCAGAAAGAGCTGTTACAATCAGAAATACCACAAAGAAGCAGATGTCCGAAAAGCAGCTTGAGAACTTAAATGGTGAACTGTAAATAATCTGTAAATATTACACCATATAATATTGACATTTTATAATTTATGTGTTATAATATTACAAAACAAAATGATTGTGAGGTGTTGAGGTGGATGGTGTAATATTTCTTTTACTACTTTTAACTTTATGTTTGTGGTGGATGAATAAAGATAATCCAAAACCACGTTTTTAACAGAACAAAATGATTGGTGGTGACCAAATGGCAAAATCACAAAAAAATCAAACTTTTGTGTTAAAAATTAATACTGGGTACTTGTCAAAAAATAATTGGCATTTAACATTTAAGTTGAGTGAGATTAGAAAACAGCCTCAGCTTGTTGTTAGTTTAGGGTCATCCCAAGTATTAAGGTGGATGCCAGAATTAACTGGTAGACCAGATGCTGATATTAAGGCATCACAAATAAAACAAGAAATAAAATACTTAAAAAAACAAGGTAATTCACCTGAGAATAAGAAAAAAATAAGTAAAAAATATGATGAGTTGTATGAATTGCAGTTCCAGCCTCATTATATGATGCTTGTAATGGACTCTCCGAGAGATTATAAATATGTTTGTAAGCATGGTTTTAAGATTACTATTGATTATGGTTATAAAACCGAAACAGTAGAATATAGAAGATTTCTCGGCACAGCGGGATCAATTAAAAAGAGCACTATTATGTTTGTTAATAAAAATATTCATAGCAGACTTATGGAGAAGATTAACAATGGTCGTTATGAGGGGCCAAAAGATGGAGAAGCGGTTAAAACTTATAATGAAATGGAGTTAAGCTATAAGTTTATCCCCGCAAAACTAAACGCGTATTTTGCATTAGCGTGTTCGGCAAGTATTCAAGTACCGTGGCCTCGTATTATTGTTATTGATGATGTGGAAACGAGTTTCGAGGCAGAGGTTAGAGAAGTCAGAGATATTGGTTATGAAGATAATCCCGATTGGCCGAGTGTAACAGAGCCCATTAGAAAGATGATAAAAATTAACACTTGTGATGGTATGGGGTTTATTACACCGGAAATGAGTGCCAAATGGGCAGAATCTTTAAATGAAGGCTCAGAACCTTTATCTGGTTATAATGTGCGTTGTGCATTTTTAAAAGGAATGGTGTTTACTATCGACTTTAAGAAATTTGCAGAAGAGGTTGCGCATACTTATATAATTAAAGATGCATGGGGCGATGAAAGAGATGTCAGAGATGCAGATGTAATTCTTACCGTATCTATGCTTAAACTATGGAATTCATATGCTGGATGTGATGATTATGTTAAAAATTGCGAAGCAAACGGTTATGAATTTTGTATTGCGAAAAGTGCACCGCATGAACTTCGCAATGTACATACAACAAACTATCAGTATTTACAGGATTTTAAGTTTTCAGACGAACA
>JAEIGA010003176.1_pt1 | contig 25844 bp, 24 predicted proteins | sample 9270691 | NCBI WGS metagenome assembly JAEIGA01 (sample SAMN17057246, study PRJNA624740) | gut metagenome | biome: biome; isolation source: fecal sample | host: Bos grunniens | place: China: Xizang | collected 2019
AAACAAAGATATAAGCACTAATCGTTCATTCTCGCTTTCTGTTGGCTTTGCCTTCAATTTCTCGCCACGACAAAGTTCAAATAAATTTGACTTTGTTCGTTTGGCTTAACGAAATTGTTCGATAATTGCCATTTTCCTTGTTCAGCAAAATTCCACTTGGAAACACTAATTTTTGCAGTTCTTAGCAATAGATATTACTCAGTTTGCATTTTAGTAAATAAATATCTACTTTTGAAAAACAAATTCACAGAAATATGGTACCAAAATTTGAGGAATTCTTCTATCCATGTCTTAAATGCTTAAGTGATGGCAATGTTCACACTCAAGAGACATTAAGGAATTACGTTATTGATTATTTTCAATTATCAGAAACTGATATAAACACCCTTATCAAAAGCGGAAAGAAAACACAAGTTTCTGATAAGACAAGTTGGACTGTGTCATATTTTCAACAAGCAAAGTTAATAGATTCACCACAAAGAGGAAGATATCAAATAAATGATTTTGGAAGAAAATTTTTATCTGAACATAAAATTGGTTTCAATAAGGCAGACTTATTAACCATACCTGCATTCTCCTCATTTGCGGCTGGTAATAAAGACAGAAACGCGAAGAAAACATTATCTACTGAAAGCAAGAACGAGTCATTCACTGACGGAACTCCAACAGACCTTATTGACAATGCTTATTCTCAGATAAACAATAATTTAGCAAAAGATTTATTAGCAAAGGTTTTGGAGATGTCGCCTGTGTTTTTTGAGAAATTAGTGGTTGAATTACTTGTAAAGATGGGATATGGAGGTAGTTTTGAGGATGCAGCAGGCGTTACTCAATACTCACGAGATGAAGGAATCGACGGTTTTATAAAAGAAGATAAATTAGGGCTTGACACTATATATATTCAAGCAAAGCGATGGGATAAGGGTCCTGTTGGAAGTAAAGAGATACAAGCTTTTGCTGGCGCATTAGATATGAAGTATCATGCATCAAAGGGCGTGTTCATAACCACATCATCATTTACTGAAGGTGCTAAGAAATGCGTAAAAGATGCAAAATCAACAAAAATTGTTTTGATTGATGGTGAGCAATTATGCAAATATATGATTGAATACAATTTAGGAGTGTCTACTCGCCAAACGTACGAAATAAAGCAAGTTGATAGAGATTATTTTGAGGAATAGTGGACTATAAGGCAATATGCTTATACTCTACAAAGTCCATAATGCGCTCAAAGTCCTCTATAAACTTGTTTGATAATTTATAAGAGAAGTCGACACAAGGGGGTTGACCCAAAGCCCACTTTTAGAACAAGCAACCCCTGTCAGAATACACTCTGGCAGGGGTTGTTCTCTTAGTAAAATGACTTTTGGATCACCCTCTTTTTTTTTTCATTTTTATAATTGCTTGAAAATAAGCGTATAATCTTATTGTAAGCTTGTCTTCTTTACTATAATCCCCTCTTCGACAAAGCATTATGCAAATAGTTTGTACAAGAAAGAGAGTCCTATGGCAGCGAGTATGATAAGGCGGATTGTGAGATTGTTGTTGCAGCCCCCTTTCTTTGGCTGTTTCTTCCTTTCAGGGTATATTGTCGCTATTGATTGTCGATGTATTCTTTTGCCTCTGAAAGGCAGCAGTTCTTATTATCTTTATACTCTTTGATGGCCTGTCGGATGCAATTGCTTTTTATAAGGTCGATATATTTCTGATTCCCGTTGATTGGGTAATTGTTTATGATACTTATTCTTTAAGGGTTACAATGCAATTGTATTATAATTTTGTATTTGTGTTATATGATGTAAAGATTATTTGATTGCTCTTCAATAGAGCTGTGCGGTCTTCGGTGCAATTTTTGTTTTTTTGCCTTTGCCTCTTGTGTTAATTGAGTAACTTTGTGCCTGTATATAAATGATTGGGCAGGTGCTAACATATTTTTTGATATTCCTATTGGCTATGGGAGGGGCTTTCATCCAGCGGGTGAGTGGCTTTGGGTTCGGTATCTTCGTGATGATATTTCTCCCCTATCTGCTCTCGTCCTATGGTGAGGCTACTGCGTTGTCGGGGTTGCTTGCCGGTTCGTCGGCATTGCTCATTGCTGTGCGTATGTGGCGACGCATTCGTTGGGGTGTAGTGTGGCCTCTGCTTCTGGTCAATGTGGTGGTCTCTGTTGTTGCTATTGAGTTTATGGCGTCGTTGAGCAACGACTCGTTGAAGCGTTGCTTTGGTGTGATGTTTATCCTCATTGCGCTCTACTTCTATTTCTTCGACGGCAAGGCAAGGGTGCCTGATGTGTGGTGGTCTAAGGGTGCGCTGGGTGCATTGAGCGGTGTGATGGGTGGTATGTTTGCTATGCCGGGCCCTGCTCTGGTTCTCTATTGCGTGTCGCACATTAAGAACAAATATGAGTATGTGGCGACGCTGCAGGCCTTTTCTGTGCTGCTTAATCTGTTTTATGCACTGCTGAGGGCGCGCGTGGGCTTCCTCACTGACAACACTATTTTTCTATGGGGCTTGGGTATGTTTGGCGCTGTTGTCGGCACCTTCGCGGGCACAAGATTATTTGAACACATAAGCGCACCTCTGCTAAAGAAGATTGTCTATGCGATGCTGTTCATAAGTGGTGCCGTTGCGGTGCTGTAGGGTTTCTGTTTCTTTTTTTTTCTGTTATTTTGTGTCGGCCGGTAAAATTTCCCGGTAAAAATTTTGCTTTTTTATGTAAACCGCTATATTTGCAGTTGAGACGATTTGTGAGGGTGAGAGTGTGCTTGTATATTATAAAACCTCTAAATATTACAGCTATGAAGAAGTCACTCACTGCCATGGTATCGGCAATATCTGTGCTATGCCTTGTTTTATATTCTGTTTCGTGTTCGCAAGCGGGTCTTAAGAATGAGCTGACCAAGTATTATCAGTCGGAGTGGAGCCGTCTTGCCGACAATTATTCATTTGCACATTTTAAATCAAAGGTTCTTGTCTACATGGAGGCAATGGAGAATTGTCCCTATGCTGCCGCTACCGAGCGCGATGCCGTTGCCGAGAAACTTGCTCAGGAGTATTGCGCCAACAGTTTCTATACCGACCTCGCCGATGTGGTGTATCCTTTCTTCGAGGAACGTCTGTCGGTGGTAGAATTCAAGAAGATAAATGCCGCTATAAAGGATGAGGCTCCTTTGGCTATAATGAGAAAGATTGACGCCGTGATGCAACGCGAGTTCTCGGGTATCGTTAACGTGGGTATAAGCTCGGCTGTTGCTGATATAATGAATGGCGAGACTCCTATGATGCCCTCATTGCCCGAGGATGTTGCCGAGGGCTATCTCCCGGCAATGGAGCGTTTCTACGATATCTCGGGTCGCAGAATCATTACCGAGAAGCGTTTCTCTTCGGTTAAGGAGATGATTAGCCAAGAGGCTTCAGAGAGTCAGGTGTTTGCTGATAATTTCTTCGAGTATCTGGGCAGTGCAACTCCCGTTATGATGTGTATTGCCATGCAGGAGAGCGTGGGTATCGAGGAGCTGAATATGTTGATTGAGATTTTTGAACGCCCCGAGTTCGGCAAGTTGAAAGAGGCTAATATCGAGCTTTCCAACGATATTGCGAGTGCCAATAAGGAGGTTGATGAGAAGTTTGACAAGTGGCTTAAGTCTAAGATTTGATATATCTTATATATAATGTATAACAGGGTCGCGCTTTAGTGTGCTACCCTGTTTTTTTGTGTATATGCTACCTGTGAACCACAATATCCGACTATGTAATTCAGTGTTTTTAACAAAAAATTGTAATTGTGTATCTCTGTTTGTTAATGTATTTTTGCATCCGAAAAAATATTTGGTCTGATATGAGATTATTTTTAACACATTTGTTTTTATTGTTTTCAGTTACTCTCTTTGCCAACAGCTTTGTAATCAGGGAGGGTAATATGATTTCGGGTCATGTTATTGAGGCCGATACCGAAGAAGATATACCTTTCGCATCTGTCCTTATCCTTGAGACCGGCGATGGTGTGAGCAGTAACGAGAATGGACAGTTTGAATTCCGTAACATAAAGCCGGGAAAGTACTCTCTGCGCGTGTCGGCTGTTGGTTATATCACACAGACGAAAGAGGTTGTAGTGAGCAAGGATTATGTGGCTGTTGTCCATTTCAAGATGAAAGAGGAGGCTATGTTCATAAACGAGGTGGTGGTGTCGGCCAACAGAAATGAGGTGCGTCGACAGGATGCCCCCGTTGTGGTGAATGTGATAAGTCCGAGACTGTTCGAGCAGGTGAACTCGACCGACCTGTCGAAGAGCCTTAACTATGTTCCGGGGTTGCGTGTCGAGAACAACTGTCAGAACTGTGGTTTCCCTCAGGTGAGAATAAACGGTCTCGAGGGTCCCTATTCGCAGGTGCTTATAAACAGCCGTCCCATAATAAGCGCGTTGAGCGGTGTGTATGGGCTTGAGCAGATTCCTGTAAATATGATTGAGAGGGTAGAGGTCGTTCGTGGTGGCGGCTCAGCGCTTTTCGGTGCAAATGCAGTAGGCGGTACAATAAACATCATAACAAAAGACCCTGTAGACAACTCGTTCCAAGTATCGGGTAATTTCAACAACTACAGCGGAAAGAGTTGGGAGCAGTATATGGGTGCTAATGCTTCGCTGGTCTCTAAAGACCACTCGTACGGCATAGCGGTGTACGAGAGTTATCGCAACAGAAATCCCTACGACCACGACGGAGACGGTTTTTCGGAGTTGGGTAAGATTAATATAAACACCTTTGGTCTGCGCACCTATTACCGTCCCACTTCGAATCGGCGCATCAACCTCGAGTACCACACAACAAATGAGACACGCAGGGGTGGCAACAGGTTCGAATTCCAGCCCCACGAGGCTGACATTACCGAGCAGACAAAGCATATCATAAACAGTGGTGGTGCGTCGTACGATATCTCGTGGAACGAGTTCCGCAACCGTCTCTCGTTCTTTGCATCGGTGCAGCACATCGACCGCGAGAGCTACTACGGTGCCCAGCGCGACCCTAACGCTTATGGCAAGACCGACGACATTACATGGGTGACCGGTGCTACATACATGGCAATGATGAACGAGTGCCTTTTTGCGCCTGCCACATTCACCGGCGGTGTCGAGTTCCAAGAGAATCGTCTGCACGATATAATGACGGGCTATAACCGCGATATGAGACAGAATGTACGCATCGCGAGTGCCTATGTACAGAACGAGTGGGATATGCGCCTGTTCGCATTGCTGGTGGGTGCACGTGTCGACAAGCATAACCTTATAGACAATCCCATTGTGAGTCCGCGTGTCAACCTTCTATATAAGCCTTCTACCGCTTTTCAGGCGCGTCTTACCTATTCAACGGGTTTCCGTGCGCCGCAGGCCTATGACGAGGATTTGCACGTTACAGCGGTAGGTGGCGAAGGTGTGCAGATTTCGCTTGCCGATAACCTTAAAGAGGAACGTTCGAACAGTTTTAGCGGCTCGGTCGACTGGACTACGATGCTTGGACACTGGCAGACAAACATTCTGCTTGAGGGTTTCTATACTGCTCTCAACGATGTCTTTGTGCTCGAGGATATCGGTGCCAACAGCGAGGGCTTCATGATGAAGGAGCGCCGTAACGGTAGCGGAGCCCGCGTATATGGTGCTAATATCGAGGCTAAGATTGCTCACGGCAAGGATGTGTCGTTGCAGATGGGTATAACAGCACAGCAGAGCCGTTACAACAATCCCGAGGTGTGGACCGAGGTGGATGGCGTGGAACTTACTACACGAAGAATGCCGCGTACTCCCGATTTCTATGGCTACTTCACGCTGGGGTCGCAGCTCTTCACCAATTTCAATATGTCACTTTCGGGTACATACACAGGCGAGATGATAGTACCCCACTATGCCGGATATATACAGAGCGACCGCATGGAGAAGACCCCTTCGTTCTTCGATTTGGGAGTCAAGTTCGACTATACATTTATCCTGCGCGACCACTTATCGTTGCAGTTTAATGCCGGTGTGCAGAATATATTCGACAGTTTCCAGAGCGACCTCGACAAGGGTGAGTTCCGCGATTCGGGTTACTTCTATGGCCCCACTGCACCCCGTACATTCTTCATCGGTTTCAAGATAGGCAGTTGATTCCGGTAGGCTGTATAAAGAATCCGTCTGACAATGCAAATGCGTTGTCAGACGGATTCTTTTGTTGCTTATCGATCTCTTATCTGTACCCGGCAATATTGCTTATTGTCTTGGGGACATCGGTGTTGTCTATTATGCCGTGGAACTTCTCGGCGCCTTTTCCAATTGCGAAAAGAGGAACGAAAGTGCCCGAGTGGTTCCCGCTTGCCCATGATATTGCAGACTGCTGCGATACTATGCCTATCGCATAGTCGGCTATGCGGCTCAGATGCTTGTCGCTCTGCTCCTTGTTGCCCTCTGCAACCTTTCTGTAAAGCCCATTCAGATGTTTCATCTGTCCTTCGTCGGGGGTGATGCCCAATTTGGTTTGTAACACCTCTGTAAGTGCTTCACAGCTATTTATCTTGCCCTCCTTGTACAATGTCTGCAGGGTGCCTGCAAGTACATCTTCGCTGCACTTCTGTCCTTTCATTGCATCAAGGTTTAGGGTGTAGTTGCCAAAGTAGCCAAGGACAAAGCCGCCGGTCTCGTGGTCGGCTGTGACAACGATAAGCGTCTCGTCGCTGTGCTCATTGTAAAAGTCGAGTGCAACCTTTATTGCTGCGTCAAAGTCCTGTACCTCCTTTATCATTGTGGCAGCATCGTTGCTGTGCGATGCGTAGTCTATCTTACCGCCCTCTATCATAAAGAAAAATCCCTTGTCGCTCTTTTCGGTAAGGAACTCTATTCCGGCCTTTGTTATCTGTGCAAGGTTGAGGTCGTCGTTGCTTTGGTCAATTGAATAGGGGAGCTGTGTGAGCACTTCGCTCTGGAAAAGCATCATTCTGTCGGCATTGTCGCACATTGCATCGAACTGCTTTATGCCACGTGCTATGGCGTAGTCGCTCTTTCTGTAGCGTTTGTACAGCTCATTTCGGTCTCCGTTGTAGACGGGATCGCCTCCGGCAAAGAAATCAAAGCTGTAGAGGTGCATCTCTTGCGCTATCTCGTCGTAGTTATTGCGGCTCTTCTGGTGTGCATAGAATGCTGCCGGTGTAGCATGGTTTATGGGGACTGTGGTAGATATTCCTACTGCATAGCCTGCATCCTTGGCCCATTGGGCAACGCTGCTGCATGGTGTACCGTCGGCTGTCATGCCTATTGCCCCGTTGTATGTCTTGTTTCCTGTGGCGAGCGCTGTTCCCGATGCTGCCGAGTCGGTAACACCGTTGCTTGCCGAGAACGTGGTTACAAAGGCTGTGTGCGGAAATTGGGTGAAGCTCAATTTTTCGTTGCGTCCGATGTTGCCCTGTAGCTCGTTTATGTACAGCTCTGTTCCCAATACATGCGAAGGTCCCATTCCGTCTCCAATGAAATAGAATACATATTTGGGGTTCTGTGCCACGGCTGCCATTGCTATAATCAACAGCAGCAGGCTTGTGCATAGTCCTCTTTTCATATTGTTTGTTTATGTCTGTTAGAATACGAATTTGTCAAGGTCGTTGTAGAATGCAAGGATGAACAATCCAAGGAGTATTATCATACCGATAACCTGAGCACGTTCAAGGAACTTGTCGCTGGGCTTGCGGCCTGTGATAACTTCGGCAAGCAGGAAGAGCACATGTCCGCCATCGAGTGCGGGAATAGGCAGAATGTTCATGAATGCCAATATGAGCGACAGCATCGCGGTCATCTTCCAGAACTGGTACCAATCCCATGTTGCAGGGAACATGCTGCCTATTGTGCCGAACATGCCAACCGACTTTGCGCCCTCTTTCGAGAATACATACTTGAAGTCGCTCACATATCCTTTGAGTACATTCCAGCCATATGCTATTCCGGCGGGGAACGATTCGAGCAGGGTGTATGTGTGGGTCTCAACAGGGTAGTCAAGTGCGCGTGGCATCACTCCAAGTGTGAATGTGCTGTCGACGTTGGCTGTAAGTGTCATTATTGTGTCGCGCTCGATTGTTATACCGAACTCCCTTTTGTTGCTCTCCTTGAGCGAAGCCAATGCGTTTGTCATTCCTTGCCATGATGCGAACTGTGCGTTGCCGAATCCTATGATTCTGTCGCCCTTCTGTATGCCTGCATTCTCTGCTGCGCTTCCGGGTGCTATGCTGTCTATTACAGCAGGTAGAAGGAACTGAACGAAAGGTTCGTCGTCGCCCATATCCAAGAGGCCGAACTCCTCGGGAATTGCGATACTCTTCTCTACTCCGTTGCGAAGCACTGTAACCTCGCGGCTGTCGGCAATGGCACGCAAAAGGTCGGCATTGCGGCGGTGAACATCCTCTCCATCAACCTTCAGCATAATATCTCCATCAACGAATCCCATGCTCTCGGCAACTTGGTTGTACTCCATTCCATAGGTGGCCTTGTGCATGTCCCAATAGTTCTCGCCCCATGTAAAAAGTACCATCGAATATATGAAGAAGGCAAGTATAAGGTTGAACATGACACCGCCCACCATAATCAACAGGCGCTGCCATGCCGGCTTCGAGCGGAACTCGTAGGGCTGTGCAGGCTGTTGCATCTGCTCGGTATCCATCGACTCGTCTATCATGCCCGATATCTTGCAGTAACCGCCCAATGGAATCCATCCCACTCCATACTCGGTTTCGCTTTTTGTGGCGGGCAACTTTATCAATGCCTTGTCTTTGCTGTTGCTGTTCTTCGAAGGAATCATGAAGAGTGATATGCCCCAGTCGAAGAAAAGGTAGAACTTCTCAACTCTCACCTTGAACAACTTGGAGAATATAAAATGTCCGAACTCGTGAATAAGCACCAATAAGCTCAATGACATGATGAGCTGCAGTGCGCGTATAAAAAATATTTCCATGTATTATAAATGTTTATTCTTAGAATATGTTTCTTGTTTTGTGGTTTTAAATCCAGCCTTCGGCCATTTTTCTTATCTCGGCATCGGTTGCAAGATAGTCGTCGAGCGTGGGGTTGATCTTGAAATTGGCACTCTGCATCGCTCTCTCTATTATGCGGCTCATGTCGGTGAACTTTATCTTCTCGCGCAGGAATGCTGCAACACATATCTCGTTGGCTGCATTCACAACGCACGGCATGTTACCTCCCATAGCCAAGGCGTCGTAGGCAAAGCGCAGGCAGGGGAATGTGTCGAAATTGGGGCTTTCGAAAGTGAGCTGCTGAAGCTTGCCGAAGTCGAGGCGGGGGAATGACGAGTCGAGGCGCGAGGGATATGACAGGGCATACATGATAGGCAGGCGCATGTCGGGTGTGCCAAGCTGTGCCTTTACCGAGCCGTCGGCAAATTGTACCATGGAGTGTATCACCGATTGCGGATGTACAACCACCTCGATGTCTTTTCCTTCTATGCCAAAGAGCCATTTTGCTTCTATGACCTCGAATCCCTTGTTCATCATGGTTGCCGAGTCGATGGTTATCTTTGCACCCATGCTCCAGTTAGGATGACGCAGTGCCTGCGCCTTGGTTACACCTTCGAGCTGCTCGGCTGTGTATGTGCGGAAAGGACCGCCCGAGGCTGTGAGTATGAGCTTCTCGATGCGGTTGTTGCTCTCGCCTGCAAGGCATTGGAAGATGGCCGAATGCTCCGAGTCGACAGGAAGAATGGGTACTCTGTATCTGTTGGCAAGGTTTGTTATAAGCTCACCGGCAACCACCATAGTCTCTTTGTTGGCAAGAGCAATGGCTTTGCCTGCCTTGATGGCTTCTATTGTGGGGCGCAGTCCGGCGAATCCCACCATTGCTGTCACCACAATGTCAATGGGCGCTGATGTTACAATCTGGCATATGGCCTCGTAACCGGCATACACTTTGATTGGAAGGTCGGCAAGAGCCTCTTTCAGTTGTGTGTATTTTGTTTCATCGGCAATTACAACTGCCTCGGGTTTGAATTTTCGTGCCTGTGCTATAAGGTCGTCAACTCGCTGATTAGCTGTGATGGCATATACCTCGAAACATTCGGGGTGCTCCTCGACAACCTGCAGTGTCTGTGTTCCTATTGAGCCGGTTGAACCTAAGATGGCAATGACTCTTTTGTTTTCGCTATTCATAATGGTTTGTATAGTGTCGGTTTTAAAATGCAATGTAAATGTTGGGGTCGAGTGGCAATCCTCTGTGCCACAGCTCCAGATGCAGATAGGGCTTTACATTCTCTTTATCCTCCTCGCCGGTGCCGTCTGCCGTTGCTATGGCCTCGCCTGCTACTACCTTGTCGCCAATGCCTTTTAGCAGGTAGTGGCAGTTGCGGTATATCGATACAAGATCTTCGCTGTGCTGTATAATGAGCGTATAGCCGTCGTTGGCTGTGTAGTCGCTCATAATCACTGTACCGTCCCATATTGCAACGATGCTCTCGCCGGGATTCCCGGCAATGTCAATGCCGTAGTGTCCCTCCTTGGGCGCGAATCCTCTTGTGACGAGTCCCTGTGTGGGGCGGTAGAAGTTTATGCCCTGCAGCGCGCCCACATTGGTTGCCTGTGAAGTGAGGTTGTATTTCTCGCGCTCCTCGTAGCCCTCGACAAACAGCTGTTCTGTCTCGCTTCTCTCAATGGGGTAGTCGTGGAGCGACGGTATGGTGTCGAGTGCCGATGCCGTATCGCCGTATTCGATGTTTCCTTCGAATATGTTCCTTATGTTGCTCAGGTAGCGCTCGTGCTTGTTCACCTCGTCTTTCAGGGAGTCTATCGTCAGAGCATAGTTTATAAGCCTTTCGCGTGTTCTGTCGCTTACATGCCCCGGAAGATACTCGGCAACCGGGGTGAATGCGAATATCAGATATACGGTGCCTGCGACAAGCAGCAACGAGATGAACAGCGACATTATAACCCCAAGGGGTGAGACGTAGAATCCAAGTACGTTGTCGAGCTTGTTCTCGTTGTGTATTGTCAGGCGATATTTTCGCATCAGCCGGTGGCGAAGGCTTTTCTCTTTCTTCATTTCTGCTGTTTTTATAGTGATATAAGTCCCTCGGGTATGTTGAAGAGTATGCGGCGGCCGTCGTGGTCGATGGCTTCAATGAACTCCTCCTGTGCTGGTATCAGCAGTTCGTCGTCACCATTCTCTATCACAAATAGCGTGTTTATGGTGCTGTCGTCGACATCGGCAATTTCCCCAAGATAGCCGTGTGTGGTGTCTTCGGCTTTGAATCCTCTGAAATAGCCCCATGTATATTCGTCACTCTCTTCGGTCCATTCGCGCGGTATGTAAGTGGTGCGGTTGGTTAGTTGGCGCACCTCCTCGGCACTGTTCATGCGCTCTATCTTCACAATCATAGTGTCGTTGTTCTTCGATTTCTTGTACTCAAAGAAGAACGGTACAAGAATTCCGTCAATGTCGGCCGCTACAAAGTCGCAGTCATCGCCTAAGGTCATATTGTCGCCCATAAGGGTGATTTCGCCTTTTGTGCCGTGTGGACGAAGAAATTTTCCGAAGTATATGAAATCCTCTTTCTTAAGCATTTTCCCAAGTCTTTTACGAACGTGTTATTTTTGCGCCCAATTGGTTCAGACGCTGTTCAAGGTTCTGATAACCGCGGTCTATCTGGTCGATGTTGTCGATGCGGCTTGTTCCATCGGCGCTCATTGCTGCTATGAGCAGTGCGATTCCTGCGCGTATGTCGGGTGAACTCATGGAACGTGGACGCAGTGTGAACTGGTGGTCGTGTCCTATCACAATGGCGCGGTGGGGGTCGCAAAGAAGAATCTGTGCTCCCATGTCAATGAGTTTGTCGACAAAGAATAGGCGGCTCTCGAACATCTTCTGGTGTATCAGAACGCTTCCTTTTGCCTGAATAGCCGTTACAAGCATCACACTCAGAAGGTCCGGGGTAAGTCCGGGCCATGGAGCATCGCTGATGCTCATTATTGAGCCGTCGAGGAACGACTCAATCTCGTAGTGGCTTTGTGACGGTATGTATATGTCGTCGCCTTTTTGCTCAAAGTGCACACCTAAACGGCGAAAGCTCTCGGGAATTATTCCAAGGTTCTCGAAAGAGACATCCTTTATGGTGAGTTCGCTCTGTGTCATTGCAGCCATACCTATGAAGCTGCCAACCTCAATCATGTCGGGGAGTGCTCTGTGGCGGCAACCGCCAAGTTCCTTCACACCGTCAATGGTGAGCAGGTTGCTTGCTATGCCTGTTATCTTGGCGCCCATCTTGCACAACATTCTGCACAGCTGCTGTATGTAGGGCTCGCATGCCGCGTTGTATATGACGGTTCTTCCCTCGGCCATTGTGGCTGCCATTATGATGTTGGCTGTTCCTGTTACCGATGCCTCGTCGAGCAGCATGTAGCATCCTTTCAATCTGTCGGCTTTCATGCTGTATATGCCTCGTGCCTCGTCGTGGCAGAACTCGGCTCCCAGCTTCTGCAATCCAAGCAGGTGTGTGTCAACTCGGCGGCGTCCTATCTTGTCGCCTCCGGGTGTCGACAGTGTAGCCTTTCCGAAGCGCGCCAGCAATGGGCCTATGAACATCACCGAGCCACGCAGCTGTGCACAGCCATTGATGTATTCGTCGCTCTCAAGGTATTCGAGGTTGATGCTCTTTGCTTGGAATGTGTAGCAGCCAGCTCCATTCTTGGATACGGTTACACCCATGTTCATGAGCTGCTGTATAAGGTTGTTTACATCGGCTATGTCGGGTATGTTTTCTATTGTCACCTCCTCTTCGGTGAGCAATGTGGCGCATATCTCCTGCAGCACCTCGTTCTTTGCGCCCTGCGGTGTTATGCTGCCGTTGAGTCTGTGTCCTCCCTCAATTATAAATGATGCCATAGTGTTCTGTTTCTGTTTAAAACTTCTTCTTGAAAATCTTTTTGCGCTTCTGATGGTTCTTTTGTGCCATGTTCGACTGGAACGATAGTCTTATCTTTCCGTCGGGAACCTGCAACTTGCCGTCAGAGTAGTATAGCAGGTCGTCGCAGATGCGCTTGTCCTCGACACCGTCTTTGTTCCATGCGATGTAGTTCTTCTTCATCTGCACAAGAATGAGCTCCACGAGCTGGTTGCGCTCTTCACCCTCTTCCATTGTGCAGGCGTGGGCTATCATCTCTTCGACTATGCGGCCGTAGTGCCTGTTCCTAATCTCGCCCTTCTGATATTCTATCTTTGTTGGGGGTTGTGTGAAGGTCTCCTTCTTGATTATTTCGACGGGATAGTCGATGTCGAGCGCGAAATCGGACATTATGGCAAGATGGTCCCACAGCTTGCGCTTGTAGTCGGGGAGCTCGTTCTTCAGATTCGGGAACATGCTCTCCATTATTGCTATTATGGTCTCGGCACATTTCTGTCGCTCGGCTCTATCTTCTATGGTCAGTGCATGGTCTACCATCTTCTGCACCGAACGTCCATATTCGGGCAAGGGCAGCCTCTTTTGTTTGGTATTATATTCCATCATGGTCGTATGTGGTCTTTATAGAAGGTTCTTGGGTTTTGTAGCAATAAAGTCTTTCAGGTAGAATGGTTCGAAGTATGCAATCTCTTCGAATCGTTCCTCAAGAAATGCGCGCTCGGCAAGCGGCATCATCCATTTGGCCTGCGGCGAACGGTGTTCGTCGAGGAAACGTGCGTTGGGGTGTGTGATAATCTCTTTGCACTTTGCTGCACCGTTGCCAAAGAAATAGACGGGGGGCTTGTCAAGCTGTTCGGCAAAGCTCTCGGGGGTTACGACAACTGCCGATGTGGGGACAACGGGGTTTAATGCCCTGTCGTAAACAGTTGTGTACACCTCGGTGCGTCGTGCGTCAATCATAGGGCACAGGAGTGCCTCCTCGGGAAGGTCGTCGCGGAAAAGTACCGGCACGCACATTATGGCTGTGGTGGGTAATGCGATGAGCGGGATGTTGCGTCCGTAGCACACGCCCTTTGCCGTGGATGATGCTATGCGCAGGCTTGTGTATGAGCCGGGGCCGCTGCTGAGCGATACGGCTTCGATGCGCTTACCTCTGCTGTCGGCATGGTCTATGGCCTCTTCCACAAAGGGAGCAAGCACCTTTGCATGTGAACGCTCTTCGCTGTTTCTCTTCTCAAAAAATACTTCACCATCCTCGCTCAGCGCAACTGAGCAACACTCGGTTGAAGCCTCAATATGTAATAATACTGCCATTTTCTGTTATTTTTTTATGCGGCTATTCTGCCAAAGGTATAATTATCCCACAAAAGTACGAATAAATATCAAGACATTGATTATAAATAATAATTATTTATATTATTATAACCATTTTGGATAACTTCCTCTCTGCGGCATTTAATTTGCGGGGCTGTACATTAAAATAATTTGCAAGTTTGCCGTTATTGTAATTATTTGCTACCTTCGCAAGGTAAACAAGCTAATATAAATCTTTTATGATATATTCAATGACGGGCTACGGCAAGGCTGTGGCATTGTATGAGGGTAAGAAAATATGTGTCGAGCTACGCTCGCTCAATGGCAAGGCGATGGACTTGTCTACCCGTATGGCTCCGCAATACAAAGGGCATGAAATGGATATCAGGACTTTGATATCTGCAAGACTCGAGCGCGGAAAGGTCGATTTTTCACTTTGGGTAGAGCAGAACGAGAAGGCCGAAACACCTTCGGTAAATGTGGCTGTTATGGAGTGCTATGCACAACAGTTGCAGGCAATATCTGAGTCGACAGGTATTGCAATGCCACAAAATATGATGGAGACGCTGTTGCGTCTGCCCGAGGTTATTTCGCGCAAAGAGGTCTACGAAGTGAGTGAAGAGGAGTGGGCTGTGACACTCGAGGCTGTGAATAGGGCTATCGACGAGCTGCTGCTCTTCCGCAAACAAGAGGGTGAGGCTCTCTCAAAACGCTTCATGTCGAATATTGACAGTCTGACCAATCTGCTTGCCTCGGTTGAACCATACGAGAAAGAGCGTGTCGAGAAGATAAAGGCGCGTATCGTCGATAATCTTGAAAAGAACATAGGTGTGGATTATGACCGTAACCGTCTGGAGCAGGAACTTATCTACTACATCGAGAAATTGGATGTGAACGAGGAGAAGCAGCGACTGACAAATCATCTCGCCTATTTTGTAGAGACTATGAACTGCGCTCCCGGACAGGGAAAGAAACTTGGTTTCATTGCGCAGGAGATGGGTCGCGAGATAAATACTCTCGGCAGCAAGAGCAATCATGCCGAGATGCAGAACATTGTGGTGAAAATGAAAGATGAGCTTGAACAGATAAAAGAGCAGGTTCTTAACGTAATGTAATTAAAATATATTTTACAAATGAACGGTAAGCTGATAATATTCTCGGCTCCTTCGGGCTCGGGAAAATCGACCTTGGTGAATTATCTTATGGGGCAGGATTCGTCTCTGGCGTTTTCAATTTCGGCAACAAGCCGTCCACCCCGCGGTAGCGAGAAACATGGTAATGAATATTTCTTCTTTACCCCCGAGGAGTTCCGTGCGAAAATTGAAGCTGATGAGTTTGTCGAGTACGAAGAGGTTTATCCCGGTCGTTATTACGGAACTCTTAAATCACAGGTTGAGGAGCAACTCGAAAGGCAGAATGTGGTCTTTGATGTAGATGTTGTGGGTGGCCGTAACCTTAAGGAATATTATGGCGAGAGAGCCCTTTTTATCTTTGTGCAGGCTCCCTCTGTCGAGGTGCTGCGCGAGCGTCTTGTAGGGCGTGGCGACACAGCTCCCGAGGAGATTGAAAAGCGCATTGCTAAGGCCGAATTTGAGATGACATTCTCGCAGTATGCCGATAGAGTTATTGTGAACGATGATCTTGAAAAGGCTAAGTCGGAATTGTTGAAAATTGTTAACAATTTCCTGTCGCTGTAATTCCTGTTCTTCGGTAGATGGATAGAATCCGTACAATTGTTTTTGGCGGCAGTTTCGACCCTGTGCACATTGGGCATCTGTCGCTTGCACGCGAGGTGCTGCGTTGCGGCCTTGCGGGTGAGGTGTGGTTTATGGTATCGCCACGCAATCCTTTGAAGATGGATGTGAACCTTACCGACGAGCAGTTGCGTTACGAGATGGTGCAGCTTGCACTTGAGAACGAGACAGGCATGCGCGCATCCGATTTCGAGTTTCATTTGCCACGTCCGTCATATACGCTCAATACCTTGAACAAGCTATCCGAGGCCTTCCCCGACAGGGAGTTTACTCTTCTTGTGGGTGCCGACAACTGGGAAAAATTCGACCTTTGGTACAAGGGCGACGAGATAGTCGGGCGATATGGTCTTGTTGTCTATCCGCGCGATAAGGAAGATGTGCCGCAGTTGCCCGATGGAGTGAGGTGGCTCGATGCGCAACTGCATGATATAAGCTCTACGCGGGTGCGTTCGATGGTGGCAAACGGAGAGGATATATCGCCCTTTGTCCCTCAAAAGGTGGTAGACTTTATTAAAGATAATAGACTTTATATATGAGAATATTTATACTGTTGTTTATGATAGTCGTGTCGGCTGCAAAAGTTGATGCACAGCACGAGGTGATGAAATATCCTTATATGAGCGATGTGCTGCAGCAGGTCTATTGCGATTATGTGTCGTCCGAGGCCGAGACAAGATATATCTCTTCGAAATATGGGCAGTATGTGGGACAGTTGATAGACCATGTCATATATGGCTGGGGATATTATCTTGCAAATAATGGAGCGCAGACATTTGGGCAGTTCCGTAAGGGAAAGCATATGTTCGGAATTATGATAACAGATGATATCGTGCGCGTGGGCTCTAATGAGCACTATACTGAGTACGACCTTGCTTCGGGTGAGATTGTGCGTGTGCACACAGTGGAAGGAAATGTGGATATTCCTGCATGTTATACCGAAAAGCGAGACGGAAAGCCTCTGTACGGCTTTCATAAGATAACCTATTCAAACGGTGATGTCTATTGTGGAGAGACTTACTGTGGCAAACGTCATGGGTACGGAGTCTATTACTGGGCAAATGGTGACTTTTGGTATGGCGAATACTCCAACGGCTACAGGCAGGGGTATGGAGTGCTTTTTAAACCAGACCATAAAATCTTCTATGGCAAATGGATAGGGGATATCAAGATAGAATAATGATACAGAGGGAAGCAGTTTGTTTCCCTCTTCTGTTATTTTTATCTTCAAAATCGACAATTCTGAATGAAAATCAATAAAAAATGATAGATTTTTGGAAAAAATATAGGAATATGTAACTTTATTTGTATTTTTGTAAATCGGATAATTGAAAATAAAAAGAGTATAATTATGATAGCAGTACTTAAAAACGGAGTTACAAAGACTCAGCGCGACAATCTTGTGAAATGGCTTGAGTCGCAGCATGTTAGAGTGCATATTTCAGAAGGAGAACTGCAGACTGTTCTCGGTCTTATAGGCGATACAAGCAATATTGATTTGGATTTGCTTTCGGGTCTCGATATTGTGGCGAGTGTTACCCGCGTGAGCGACCCGTTCAAAAGCGCGAACCGTAGCTTCCACCCCGATGATACGGTTGTAGAGGTTGGCTGCGGCGAGAACGTAGTGAAAATAGGTGGCGGCAACTTCTGTATTATGGCAGGTCCCTGCTCGGTAGAGTCAGAGGAACAGATTCTTGCAGTGGCACACGCGGTGAAGGCATCGGGCGCGAATATGTTGCGCGGTGGTGCTTTCAAACCCCGTACTTCGCCCTACGATTTCCAAGGATTGCGTGCCGAGGGATTGCAGCTGTTAATGAAGGCCCGCGAGGCAACCGGCTTGCCTTTTGTTACCGAGATTATGAGCGCTTCGCATCTTGACCTGTTTGCCGATGTGGATATCATTCAGGTTGGTGCGCGTAACATGCAGAACTTTGAGCTGCTGAAAGAGCTTGGCCGTTGCGACAAGCCCATTCTCCTGAAGCGCGGTATGTCGGCAACATTGAAGGAGCTGCTTATGAGTGCCGAGTATATCATGTCCGAGGGTAACGAGAATGTGATTCTCTGTGAACGTGGAATACGCAGCTACGACAGCTACACGCGCAATGTGCTCGACCTTGCGGCTGTTCCCGTGCTTAAGGGTCTTACTCACCTTCCGGTCATTGTAGACCCCAGCCATGCAACCGGTGTTTCGCGTCTGGTGCGTCCTATGGCATGCGCGGCAACAGCTGCCGGTGCCGACGGTCTCATCATCGAGGTGCACAACGACCCCGTACACGCGCTTTGTGACGGTGCGCAGTCTCTCACTCCCGAGCTGTTTACCGAGGTTGCACAACGTGTCAACGAGATACGCAGCATAATGCACTGATTATAAATATTATCTATGAGGGTTGGAATAGTAGGTCTGGGCCTTATAGGCGGTTCGGCGGCCAAAGCATACAAGGCCGCCGGAAATATTGTGTATGCATGTGATATAAACTGCAGCATTGTTGAATATGCTCTTCTTGAGGGGGTGCTCGACGGCATGCTCGATGACGAGGCATTGGCTCTGTGTGATATTCTGCTGTTGACGGCAACGCCGCGGGCTGTGATAGGTTATCTGAGGGAGAATGCCGACAAGTTCTCGCGCAACACCCTTGTGATGGATTTTTGTGGCACAAAAAGGCTTGTCTGCGACGAAGGCTTTGCTTTGTCCAAGAAATATGGTTTTACCTTTATAGGTGCGCACCCAATGGCAGGCCTGCAATATTCGGGATATAAATATTCGCGTGAGAACCTGTTCAACGGTGCCTCTTTGATAATAGTGCCCCCTGTGCACGATGACATATCGTTGCTCGATGAAGCCAAGCGTATGTTGCAGCCATTGGGGTTCAAGAAGTTTGTTGTTACCGATGCTGCGCATCATGACAGCATGATAGCTTACACCTCGCAGATGTGCCACATTGTGTCTAACGCATTCGTAAAGAGCCCTTCGGCATTGTCGCATCGTGGCTACAGTGCCGGCAGTTTTCGCGACCTCACTCGTGTGGCGCGTCTTAACGAGGCTATGTGGACCGAACTGTGTCTCGAGAACAGCGAGAATGTTTTGAAAGAACTTGATTGTATCATGAAATCGCTTGGCGAGTTTCGCGACGCAATTGCCCAAGGAGATGCCGGGCAGTTGTACAACCTCTTCAAGGAGGGTTGCAAGGCCAAGGCAAAAACCGATTTGTGATATTGGTATAGTATTATTTTTGTATGAGTTATAGAACTATAAATGTTGCAGCGTCACGCAGCTACGATATAATTATCGGTGCAGGCGTATTGTCCGAGATAGGAAACCTCATAGCTCCTCTCTTGGGAAAATGCCGTCTGGCTATGCTTACCGACAGCAATGTCGACGAGCTCTATGGCGATAGGATTGTTGAATATCTCTCATCGTCGGGTTATGCTGTGGATAAATTTGTTATTCCTGCGGGTGAGGCTTCGAAATGTGCCGATAACCTGCTGGAATTCCTCAATTTTATGGCCGACTGCAAGATAACACGCAGCGATGCGGTTGTTGCATTCGGCGGTGGTGTTGTAGGTGATATGGCCGGATTGGCAGCATCGCTCTATCTGCGCGGAGTGAAATATGTGCAGGTGCCCACTACGCTGTTGGCAGCTGTGGATAGCTCGGTAGGTGGAAAGACTGCGATAGATATCCCTGCCGGAAAGAATCTTGTAGGTGCTTTCTATCAGCCCTCACTGGTGTGCTGCGACACGGCTCTTATGGATACGCTTGCCCCCGAGGTGTATCGTGACGGTTGCGCCGAGGTTATAAAATATGGCGTAATCCTCGATGGGCAGTTGTATGACAAGGTAAAGAAGATTCCTTTCGACCGCGAGAGTGTTGTGGCGCGTTGTGTCGAGATCAAGCGCGATGTGGTGCAGCAGGATGAGTTCGACAACGGAGTGCGTGGACTGTTGAATTTCGGCCACACATTCGGTCATGCGATAGAGAAAATGAGCAACTTCGGTGTGTCGCATGGCTCGGCAGTGGCCAAGGGAATGTTGATAGCGGCACGCATGGCCCCCTTGTGCGGTTTGTGCGATGCTGCCGATGAATTGAAAGAGTTGCTTTTGGCCTATGGCTTCGACCTCTCGTGCGACTATAGTGCAGATGATTTGTTCGATGCGATATTGAGCGACAAGAAACGTCGCGGCGATAATATAACAGTTGTTCTTCCGCGTAGCATAGGTGATTGTGCGCTTGTGACCCTTACGGTTGACAAACTGTATGAAAAACTGAAACAGATATTGGGATAAGATGGACGTAAGAGTGAGAGGAAGTTTGGCAGGTGTGGTGGCTCCGCCACCATCAAAGTCGCAGGCCCATCGTCTGCTTATATGTGCAGCGTTGGGCAGCAGGGATTGTCGTGTGGCATGCAGTGCCCTTAACGACGACCTTGTTGCAACGATGAACTGCCTGAACTCTTTAGGTGCCAATATTGAATATAAAGACGGCTGCTTCTCGGTTACCCCTGTTGTGCTCAAGAAGAACGGGGTGCTCGACTGTGGCGAGAGCGGCTCAACGCTGCGTTTCCTATTGTCGGTTGCAGCTGTGCTTGGAGCCGATGCTACATTTGTAGGTAAAGGGAAATTGCCTCAACGCCCCAACGGGGCACTGCTCGATGTGCTTAATGCGCATGGTGTTGTTTGCGAGCGTCACAACGAATCGCTTGAACTGCCTCTCACATGCAGCGGAGTGCTACAGGGTGGCAATTATACGTTGCAGGGGGCGTTGTCGTCGCAATATCTTACCGGATTGCTCTTCGCCCTTCCGCTTGCCGGTCACGATAGTGTGATAGAGCTGCAGGGCGATGTGACAAGCCAATCATATATAGAGATGACGCTTGATGCGGTGCGCAGTGCCGGCATTAGGATTGAAAATAGAGGAAAACTGTTCAAGATAGAGGGAGGGCAGGGATATGCTCTTCCGCAGAGTGTGACTGTCGAGGGCGACTGGTCGTCGGCTGCTTTTTGGCTGGTTGCCGGTGTAACGGGCAAGCATCCTATAAAGGTGTGTGGCATGAACAGCAGTTCGATACAGGGCGACAGATATATTGTGGAGCACTTGCGCAGCATGGGTGCTTTCATCGAAGAGTGCGAGGATGGCTTTGTGGCAATGCCGTCACATCTTTTCGGTTGCGAACTCGACTGCATGGATACCCCCGACCTTGTTCCCATTCTCTCGGTGGCTGCTGCCGTGGCCGATGGCGATACGCTGTTCACTAATGTAGGCCGTCTCAGATACAAGGAGAGCGACCGTCTTGCAGCAATGAAGAGTACGCTTGCCGCATTTGGTATCCAGTCTGAAATTGGCGAGGATACGTTGAGGGTACATGGTGGCAAGGTGTCGGCAGCAGCAGAGGTGGATAGCTTTGGCGACCATCGTATTGCCATGTCAGCAGCAGTGCTTGCTACGCTTGCCGACGGTGATACCCTTATTCGTGATGCCGGATGTGTGGCAAAGTCGTATCCATCTTTCTTCGACGATTTTGCCTCATTGGGCGGAGTGGTTTTATGATGAAATTAAAAAATAGAGATATATGGACTTGAATGAATTGCGTAAGCAAATAGATGAGATTGACAATAGTATGTGCGACCTGTTTGCGCGTCGTATGCAGGTTGTGACCGACATTGCACGATACAAGAAAGAGAACAACATGGTTGTGTACCACCCTTCGCGTGCGCGCAACGTGCTGCATAATGTATCGAAGCGTCTTGGCCCCGAGCTCGAGGGGTATGGCCGTACCTTATACCACACGCTGTTTGCACTCAGCGAGTCGTATCAGACACGTGTGCTGTCAGAAGATTCGACCTTCTTCGACGGTTTGAAGAAGATGGTATCGGAGCCTCCCAAGCCTTTCCCTAAACGTGCCACTGTGGCATGTGCCGGATGCGAGGGCTCTTATGCGCACTTGGCATCGGAGCGTCTGCTCGACCTTCCTGAGATAATGTACATGAGCAACTTCGACGGTGTGTTCAAGGCTGTGAGCAGCGGTTTGTGCCAGTTCGGTGTGCTGCCTATCGAGAACTCTTTGGCCGGTTCTGTTAATGACATATACGACCTGCTATCGGAATACAATGTAAACATCGTGCGCAGTGTACGCCTGAAGGTTGACCATTCACTGCTTGCACATCCCGGAACAAAGCTCGAGGATATCCGCGAGATATATTCGCACCAGCAGGCAATCAACCAATGCTCGAATTTCCTCTCTACATTGAAGAATGTACGCATTATTCCTGTTGAGAATACTGCCGAGGCGGCAAGAATGATAGCACAGTCGGGCGACCGCACAAAGGCTTCGCTTTCATCGCGTCTGTGTGCCGAGCTCTATCATCTGCAACCCCTGAAGAGTGCTGTCCAGAATCGCGATAATAACTACACACGTTTTATCTGTATTGCCAAAGATCCGCAGATTTATTCGGGTGCCGACCGCACAAGCCTCATGATGGTTATCCCCAACCGTCCCGGAACACTCTACCGCGTAATGTCGCGTTTCAATGCAACGGGTGTCAACCTTGTGAAGCTCGAGAGCCGTCAGATTCCCGAGCGCGAGTTCGAGTACCGCTTCTACTTCGACATCGAGGCTTCGGTTTATAGCGAGGAGTTCCTTACCTTGATGTACGAGCTGCACGAGAGTGGAGAGCAATTCAAATACTTCGGTACCTATGCCGAGATAATATAATAACAGACTGCAGATGCAGTCGTAAAAACTATAAGGCTATGAAAAAGATTCTTGTAATCAATGGTCCAAACATTAACCTTTTGGGCTTGCGTGAGCCAACAATGTATGGCGAGAGAAACTACGCTACATTAAGAGAATTTATTTGCGAGAGTGCGGCTGAAGCCGGTGTGCAGGTCGAGTTCTATCAGTCGAACCATGAGGGCGAAATAGTAGACAAGATACAGGCTGCTTATGGCTGGTTCGATGGCATTCTTATAAATCCTGCAGCATATACACACACAAGTATAGCTATTCTTGATGCGCTTAAGGCTGTTGCGTTGCCTACAGTAGAGGTGCATCTTACCGATATAGCTGAGCGCGAGGAATTCCGTCGTTTCTCTTATGTATCTCTATATGCTCATAAGACCATTAGCGGACATGGTTTCGAGGGCTATCGCGAAGGTATCTTGTTCCTGCGCAGCATGTTGGGTGCATAAGGCATGAGGATTTTTTCCACTTCGGCTGTAAAAACAGTAGACGCGCTTACTGTGCAATATGAGCCTATAACTCCGTTTGAACTTATGGAGAGGGCATCGTGTGTGCTTGTCCGGGCTGTTGTCGAGTTCTTCCCTGCCTGCAGGCACTTTGCAATTTTTGCCGGCACAGGAAATAATGGCGGCGATGGCCTTGTAATGGCACGTCTGCTCATTGAAAAGGGCTGCATGGTCGATGTCTATATGTATGACTCTTCGGCGCGTCTTTCGGCCTGCTGTGCCGATGCTTATGAGAAACTGATCGAAGAAAGAGATATTATAATACATAATATATCGTCAGAGGGCTTTCCGCTCCTTTCTGACGATATTGTCATAATAGATGCACTCTTCGGAAGCGGACTAAGCAGGCCGTTGGAGGATCAATATGCCTCTATCGTCAGGGATATCAATTTATCGCCATGCAAGGTTGCTGCGGTCGATGTCCCTTCGGGACTTATGGGCGAGGAGAATGCGCATGCTAACGAGCAGAATGTTGTGTGTGCCGATGTCACATTCACCTTGCAGTTCCCTAAGCTCGCTATGCTCTTTGCTGACAACGAGCGTTTTGTAGGCAGGTTGCGTGTGCTTGACATCGGTCTTAGCAAACGTGCGATGAATGAGACTGAGCCTATTGTCTGCACTATTGAACGCGAAGACCTGTTGCCACTCCTCACCGCACGCCGGCGTCATTCGCATAAAGGTGACTATGGACGTGCCTTGCTGGTTGCAGGCTCGCTTGGAATGGCCGGTGCTTCGGTGCTTGCCGCAAGGGCTGCAATGCGTTCGGGTGTGGGGCTTCTGACACTGCATGTGCCACGATGCAACAACACAATAGTTCAGACTACACTCCCCGAGGCTATGACAAGCCTCGATATTTGCGATACACATATAACTTCTTTGCCGTCTGTAGGCAGGTTTAATGCTGTCGCAGTGGGGCCCGGGCTCGGTACCGATGAATCGACAGCTGTAGCACTGCTCCAACTGATGGACTGCAATGTTCCTGTGGTAATGGATGCCGATGCCTTGAATATTCTCTCCATGCACCCCGATTGGTTATATAAGATACCTGCCGGCAGTGTGATTACACCGCATCCGGGCGAGTTCGCCCGTCTTACAGGTTGTGCCACAGGTGGCTATGAGGCTCTGCAGCGGGCGCGCGACTTTGCAGAAAGATACAAGGTGTGCGTGGTGCTTAAAGGTGCATATACGGCCGTTATCTCGCCAAATGGCGACTGCAGTTTCAACCACTGCGGTAATGCCGGAATGGCAACAGGTGGCAGCGGGGATGTTCTTACAGGTATTCTCCTTGCGCTGTTGGCACAGGGACACACTGCCTACGATGCGGCTCGTCTTGCGGTGTACATACATGGGAAGGCCGGCAATGAGGCTGCTGCAGCTAAGGGCATGCGTTCTATGATTGCCGGGGATATTGTTGAGGCTCTTCCGTCTGCATGGTTGTCGCTTGAGAAAGATTTGCAATATTGGAATAGTGATTTTTGAGAATGAGAGTCTATCGTTTCTTTAAGGATTGGTCTTTGCCCATAACAATGCTGACAGGCGTGCTTGCATATATGATCTATGTTAGAGTGCCATTGCCTGCCGCTTTCAGAGCTGCTGTCCCCGATGTCATTGCGGTCATTCAGCCGACACTTATCTTTCTGATGCTCTTTATAAGCTTCTGTAAGGTGCGTGTAACCGATTTGAGGGTTAAGCGATGGCATCTGTGGCTGCTTGCCTTTCAGTTGTTTGCCCTCGTAATATTATCTTCTCTGTTGGTGTTTTCACCATCTATGCCACACGAATGGTCGGTGCTTGTTGAGGCTGCTATACTCTGTCTCATCTGCCCTACAGCTACTGCAGCAGCCGTAATCACAGCCAAACTTGGTGGCAGTGCCTCGTCGCTTATCTCATACACAATGCTTGTGAACTTGGCTGTAGCTGTGGCCGTTCCATGTTCGCTTACATTTATCCGCACAGCCGGGGGCGGTTCGTTTATGGAGTCGTTTATGCTCATTTCGGGCAAGGTATTCCCCTTGTTGCTCTGTCCGTTGGCCTTTGCCGAGATTTTGAGATATATGTTCCCCTGTCTGCATGCTCTCATCGTTGAGCGTGGACGCAACTGGCCATTCTATCTGTGGCTTGTGGCATTGGCACTTGCTATCGCTGTCACTACGCGCGCAATAGCACATACTACATTGCCTTTATCGGTGCTGCTTGGAATAGCTGCCGTCTCGTTCATTTGTTGTATTGTGCAGTTTGCTGTCGGTCGCTATGTCGGTGCTCGCTATGGCGAAATGGTAACAGGTGGACAGGCTTTAGGACAAAAGAACACAGTCTTTGCAATATGGTTGGCCTATACGTTTATGACACCGGTCACAGCTATTGCCGGCGGATTCTACAGCCTATGGCACAATATCGTAAATACTTATCAGTTGTACAGACATAATCATAAGAATAACGGATAACCTTAAATTAAGGTTATCCGTTATTCTTATATGAGTTCAAAACCTATTTGGTTGTGTAATTGATTGCTCTTCTTGTCAATATATTATGTATTATTCTTCGGGTGTGAACATGGGGTCCCATGCGGGTAGCTTAGTGGGTTTCTCCTTAAGTACCTCAAGTACTCTTGCAGGAGCATATTTCTTGTCTACC
>JAEIGA010003177.1_pt1 | contig 25840 bp, 16 predicted proteins | sample 9270691 | NCBI WGS metagenome assembly JAEIGA01 (sample SAMN17057246, study PRJNA624740) | gut metagenome | biome: biome; isolation source: fecal sample | host: Bos grunniens | place: China: Xizang | collected 2019
AACCACAAAGGAAGACCTTGACCTACGCGCTGTGAGAACATAAACAACTCGAGGTCCTTACCCAACTTACGGTGGTCACGCTTCTTAGCCTCCTCCAACAATGCGAGGTGCTCGTCGAGCATTGACTTCTTAGGGAATGATACACCATAGATACGTGTAAGCATCTTGTTCTTCTCGTTACCACGCCAGTATGCACCAGCGATAGATGTTAGCTTAATAGCCTTGATGTAGCCCGTATTTGGGATATGTGGACCACGACATAGATCTGTGAAGGCACCGTTGGTGTAGAATGATATAGTACCATCCTCAAGGTCGGTGATAAGCTCCACCTTATACTGGTCGCCCTTCTCGGTAAATGTCTTGAGCGCGTCAGCCTTTGATACCTCCGTACGTACAAGGGCCTCCTTGTTACGTGAAAGCTCCACCATCTTCTTCTCGATAGTCTCGAGGTCAGCCTCAGTGATAGCCACAGGTGAGTCTACATCGTAGTAGAAACCATTGTCAATAGCAGGACCAATACCAAACTTAATACCTGGGTAGAGAGCCTCGAGAGCCTCTGCCAAGAGGTGTGATGATGTGTGCCAGAAGGCGTGCTTACCCTCGGCATCGTCCCACTTGAAAAATTTGATTGTGCAGTCACAATCGATAGGGCGCATCATATCTACGGTTGCGCCATTTACCTCGGCTGCTAGTGAGTCAGCAGCTAAACGAGGGCTGATGCTCTCTGCCACCTGAAAGGCAGTTGTCCCTTTGGCAAACTCTCTTACCGAGCCATCGGGAAAGGTTACTTTAACCATAATTGTTTAGTTGTTTTAATAAGTTATTATTGTGAGTGCCTTCGTAGCTCCACAATGACGAGACGGATTACTACCCAGTTGCACTCCTTGTTTATTCACTCTCTTTGTCGCTTAACATTTTATCAAGGTTCACAATGCGGTATATAGCTGTTATACCCACTGCAACCATTGCACACCATATAATCCAATCCAACACCTCCGTTGGCATCCACCACTCGATGCAGTAGGTTATGACTAAACCAAGCATCACAGCACTTATAATAATGCTTATGAAGGCTCTAATTAGCTGTGTCATGCCGCGTTGGATGTTACTTTAGTCGTTATGCTCCTCTGTAGGCAAATCCTTAATCGAGATGTCGCGACCCTTCTCGCGCTCGAAATGCTCTAGAGGGTTTGCTGTCCACTTTGCCCACTCCTTGCGGCGGCGTACAATGTCGATAGCCATGTAGAGCGCATTGTGCATAGATTGCTCATCTGCAATGCCCTTACCTGCGATGTCGTATGCTACACCATGGTCGGGTGATGTGCGCACTGCGGCAATAGATGCCGAGAAGTTTACACCATCAGGGGTTAAGGTCTTGAAAGGTGTAAGACCCTGGTCGTGGTACATTGCAAGTATCGCATCGTAATTTTTGAACTGCCCTGAAGCAAAGAAACCATCGGCAGCAAATGGGCCAAAGGCGAGGATATCTCTCTCGAAGGCCTCCACTATTGCAGGCTTCACCACCTCTGCCTCCTCGCTACCTAGAAGACCGCCATCGCCAGCATGAGGGTTCAAGGCTAATACCGCGATACGTGGCTTCACGATGCCAAAGTCCTCAATCATAGAGCGATTCATCTGCTCTATACGCTCTGCGATAAGCTCCTTTGTGAGATGCTCAGCAACCTTCGATACAGGGACATGGATGGTCACAAGACCTACGCGCATAATCTCCGATGCCATAATCATAAGAGGCTTGCCGCCAAGCTCTGCTGCGAGAAACTCCGTGTGGCCTGTGTAGTTAAATGTCTCGCTCTGTATCATCTCCTTATCTATCGGTGCTGTCACAAGTGCATCTATGCGACCAGCCTTGAGGTCGGCTACTGCGCGGTTTAGGGCCTTTGCTGCAGCCTCGCCACCCACCTTTGAGGGCTTGCCAGGGGTTATCGAGATACCCTTGTCGCAGCACTCTACGAGGTTTGCAACGCCATGCTGCGCTTGCTCTGCGCCCTCCACCACCGTAAACTTTACAGGTTCATAGTCGGTTAGCGTCTTCTGATAATATGTAGCAGCCTCCAATGAACCATATACCACTGGTGTACATAGCTCTGCAATGCGATTATCCGAAAGTATTTTGAGGATTACCTCCCAGCCGACACCATTAATATCGCCCTGTGAGATACCAATCTTTAGTCTATTGCTCATGGTTTATGTTTGTTTCAAAACACAAATATACAAAAACTTATGTAAAAAACAATCATCGTCAGGCGAAATAAGTGAAAAATAGGTCAAAGTGGTAGGTAAATGGGGTGTGAGGGTGTTGAAAATGGTGCGAAATGTGGGGCTTTGTAGTGTAAATTATAAAACATAGGAGCCTGCTCAACGGAGTGTCTAGCAGGCCCATGTCTATATCTCTAAAACTCTGTCTTTAGGTTATTTACCTTTTGCCATGGCGATTATCGCTTCGGCACATAGCGAAGGCTCCTCTATGAATCCCATGTGTCCAGAATGTTCGAGCCACAACATCTCTGCCTTGGGGTCTTGGGCAATCATCTCCTCGGCAACCTCTACAGGGATGTAGTGGTCGTAGCGACCAAAGATGAATAGGTGTGGGATGTTGCTATTGCGAAGCTGCTCGCCACGACTCTTGCGCTCTATCATACCTCCGAGGATGGCTATAACGCCCTCATCCTCGGTGATTAGTATCAGCTCGCTCAAGTCCTCTATATAATCTTTGAGGCGTTTTACATTCTCGCGTGCAAAGCCTTGGTGTGGAACAAGACGAGCTAGGGTATTCTTCTTTCCCGCCTTTATAAGTTCTATTTCGCGGCGGCGACGGTCGCACTTCTCCTGGTTGTCTGCCGATGTCGTAGAGCTTAATAGTACGATACTCTCAAGATGTGAGGCGTAGTTGTCGAGCATCGCCAACGAGACATATCCACCCATGGAGTGTCCCACAACGCTATACTTGTCGATGCCCAAAGCCTCCATGGTAAGTCCCACGCACTCTGCAAGATACTCCATTGTATGTACCTCCGATGTTATCATCGATACGCCATGTCCTGGCAGGTCAATGACAACAACGCGAAGCTCATCTTTTAGTAGCTCTATAAACTCCTCCCATACAAGCATAGACTCCAAATATCCATGCAGAAGAACTACACACTTCTCCCCCTTTTCGCTATCTGCAACGTGTATAGGCGTTGTGCCTGCCATCAAAAATTTCTCTACCATACCGCGATGTTATTTTGGTTTGCGCTTACAATATTACGAAAAATATCCTTTATAAACAATAGATGGGGTAAAAAGGGGGTAATAATTTTGTGGTGGCAGAAAAAAGTTGTAACTTTGGACGATATATCTGTGTTAAAGTTGCTATGGAGCATTTCGAGATAATAAAGTGTCACGGTTCGGGGAATGACTTTATCCTTATTGATATCTGCAAGGATGAGAGGTTGAAGAGTGTAGATTGGTCCTCCTTTGCGCGTGTGGCGTGCAACAGAGACTCCTCTATCGGTAGCGATGGCCTACTCCTTGTGGTTAGGGATGAGGATGGAGTCTATGGTATGGATATGCTAAATCCTGACGGTACACATGCCGAGATGTGTGGCAATGGCATACGTTGTGTAGCACGTTATGCTATTGAGCAGGGGTATATCTCTTGTGTGGATATCCTTCGCTCTGGGGGGCGTGACTATCGTGTGGCGGTGGCAGAACCATTGGCGGAGGGCATCGCAGCCTATGCCGTAGATATAAATATATCGCTTTGGAGTTGTGATTTTGCGCTCTTCGACAATGGTGATACATGGCTTGGTAAGCCTATTGTCGCGCTATCCTCGGCGCTTCAGTTCTCGGCGTTGAGCCTTGGTAATCCACATATTGTAGCAGCTGTAGATGCTATTGATATGGCGGAGCTGTCGCTGTTGGGTGAGCGTGTCAAGGAGCATGTAGATATTCTCCCCAATGGCGTAAATGTGTCGCTCTATGAGTGCCGCACGCCACGTAGCATCTTTGTAGCTACCTATGAGCGTGGTGCAGGCATTACACTATCTTGCGGTACTGCTATGACCGCCTCGGCTACGGCGGCGGCGCTTCTTGGATTTGTGGAGCGTGGCGAGCGTATAGAGGTTAAGAATCGTGGCGGTAAGGTATACTGCACAACCTATCCTGGAGAGCAGATTGTTACACGCCTCGAGGGTAATGCAACCTACGTGTGGCGTGGTGATGTGAGCTTTGAGGAGGGTGTTGTGGAGTGTCGCATCACCGAGGATTATGGTGAGCAGGAGCGTTGGGAGAGCTTTGTGAAGCAGATAAACGAATAATATTAGTACGATTGTGAAGGTGCTATTGAGATATGTGATGTGTATTGTGGTGGCGGTTGTTGCTGTCGCCTGTAGTGTTACTCGCTCACTCCCCGAGGGGGAGTACCTTCTCCATGAGGTGAAAATCGAGGCTGATAAATCTACGCCTCGCGATAAGCGTATCACCCACGATAAGGATGGCCTAGATACCTACGTACGTCAATCCCCCAATAAGCGTATCTTTGGCCTTGACTTCTACATCTGGGTATATGAGAAGGCGAATCCCGATAAAGATAATTGGTGGAATAACCTGATGCGTAAGATTGGCGAGGAGCCTGTGTTGCTCGATAGCCTGCTTACCGAGAAGTCGGTTATGAACCTTCAGACCTACCTTCAGACCAAGGGATATTTCGACTCGGAGGTCACCTATAGTGTAGATACCACACGCCGCAAGCGCCGCGCCAATGTCACCTACACTATCACGCAGGGCGAGCCAACAGTAATTGATGCGTTGAGCTACGACTTCCGTGACCGCTCGCTTGAGGGTGTTATCCTTGCCGATAGCTCGGCTTCGATTCTTAAGCGAGGCATGCCTCTGGATATAGCACGCCTCGATGAGGAACGTAACCGCATAGCTACGATGCTCAACAACCGCGGATACTTCGACTTCACGGTGAATAATATTAGCTACGAGGTTGATACCATAGGTTTGGGCTACGATGCCAAGGTTACGATGGTCGTAAATCCTACCACGGTGGGTATCAACGAGCGTGGTGAGCAGATTACCGAGGATAACTCCATCTATGCACTCCGCAATATCAACGTATATCCCACCTATGACCCTATGCTTCGCTCTACCATGGGCTTTAGGGAGGGCGCGGTCATAGATACCACGCAATATTACGGCCTTAACATCATCAGCGATAAGAGCTTCACGCCACGACTTCGCAATGCTGTGTTGCGCCGTACCATATCGCTATATCCCAACTATGTATATAACGCTCGCCAGATAACCCACACCAATAAGGAGCTTATGTCGTTGGGCTTTTTCCGTAACTCCAAGATAAGCTTCGAGCGTGTTCCCGAGGAGAGTTCCACTGTCACTTTTGTTGGTAGTGGTCGAACCTCGGGTCAGATTGTGGATACCAAGCAGAGATATCTCGACTGTAATATCTATGCCACTCCAGCCCTGAAGCAAGCTATGAAGGTGGAGGTTGAGGCCTCGTCTACCTCTACGTTCTTTGGCCTGGGAGCTACCGTGGGATACTCCAATACGAATATCTTCCGTGGTGCCGAGACCTTCGATATTGCAGCCCGCTTTGGCTTTGAGTATATGTATGCCAAGCATATTGAACGCCGCAATGCGCAGGAGTTGGGTATCACCGTGGGTCTCTCCTTCCCCCGCTTCCTCGTCCCCTTCCGCACGGCGCCTAACCTTAAAATTGCCGAGCCGCGCTCGCGTGTGGAGCTAGCCTTCGACTATCAGGATAGACCTTACTACTGTCGTAATATCCTCACCACACGTTGGGCTTATAGCTGGCGTTATGGTCGCCGCTCTACGTTTGTGATACGTCCTATAGATATCAACTGGATTGATGTTAAAAGCGTAGACCCATCGTTCCTTGCCGATATAGATAACAAATATCTGCGAACCTCATTTGAGTCGCAGATAAATGCTGGATTGTCCGCCTCGTGGACATACAACACGCAGCGTGCTAACCTTGGTCGCCATGCTACGCTTATACGTGCTAATGTTGAGACCTCGGGTAACCTTATCCATGGTCTCTCTACAGCCTTCTCTACGCCTGTTGCCGGCGAGAAGTACTACGAGATTTTGGGCATTCGCTATTCGCAGTTTGTGCGTGCCGAGATTAGCGCCAGCCACAAGATAGACCTAGGATATAATATGGCCTTGGCGGGTCGCCTCTTTGGTGGTGTTGGTGTTACGTATGGTAACTCGGCTGGTAGCTCCATACCTTTCGATCGTATGTTCTATTGTGGTGGTGCTAACTCCATGCGTGGATGGGTTCCTCGCACCCTAGGCCCTGGTGGTAGCTCTGCGCACCACGACACGGCATACCCTGCGCAGGTTGGTGATGTGCGTCTTGAGGCAAACCTCGAGTTCCGCTTCCCAATATGGTGGATATTCAACGGTGCGTTGTTCTTTGATGCTGGTAACGTGTGGTATCTCCGTGGCAATGAGTCAAAAAATAAAGAGGAGGTCTTCTATTTTGATAACTTCTACAAGCAGCTAGGCTTCAACACCGGTCTTGGCTTGCGCATCGATGTTACCTTTGTTGTTATTCGCCTCGACCTTGGTGTGCAGCTCCATAACCCTGGTTGGCCCGAGGGTGATCGCTGGATTCGCAAGTTGAAGTGGAGCAACATGGCCCTTAACTTTGGTGTGGGATATCCTTTCTAATTGTCGCTAACATTTATAACTACCAAACAATATTTATGAAGAGACTTTTACTGTTGTTACTCTGTTTTGTGGTGCCTGTTGTAGCTATGGCGCAGATGCAGCGTACCTTTGAGATAGATGCCGAGAGCTTTGCCCCTGTGCAGCAGGGAGCCTTGAGCGGTGTTGCTATCGACAAGATTCAGCTCGACTACTCGAAGCGTCCCTGTGCGCGCATCAAGCTCCTTGTTGATAGAATGTCGAGGGAGGATATCGCAAATATAAATGTGAAGATTGTTGGTGGCAACGTGGCACTTATGAAGAGGGAGGTGGCTATCGAGGGCAACGGCCTTATCATAGAGCTTACTGCGAAGCCCCAGACACGCTTCTACCTCCACCACGATAAGTTTGGTAACTCCAACGAGGTTATCCTTAACCTTGAGGGCGACACGGAGTATCGCCTCGATGCCCGCCTCAACTACCTACAGCCTATCGTCATCATTACCGATGTCGTTGGCGCCGATGTATATGTCGATAAGGAGTATTTTGGTGTTACAGGTGCAGATAATGTGCTTCCTGTCAGCGGTGTTACGCTAGGCGTGCATAATATACGTATTGTCTATGGCACGGAAGTCTACGAGCAGCTTATCGAGGTTCGAACCGACAATATTTACCATAAGGTCTCTATGAGGGGAAATCTCCCCCAGGATGTCGCAACGCAGAGCGTGCCATCATACTATAAATCAACCTATAATGTTGGCGACTACTATGATGATGGCACAAAGCAGGGTGTTGTCTTTTATGTAGATGCCACAGGTAAGCATGGCAAGATTGTTAGTCTCGACCAAGGAGCGGAACAGTGGTGTACAAAGGAGCAATATATGAAAAAGATTGTAGTAGGCGCTTCAAGTGAGAGTGATGGTAAGGCTAATACAGATAAGGTTATGTCACGCTCGGATAGTGCGGAGTATTCAGCCTTTGTGTGGTGCAGAGCCAAGGGTAAGGATTGGTATCTACCAGCTATTGATGAGTTGAAACTATTGCTACTTGATAGTAGTGTACACGAAGCCGTAAATCGCACTCTTAAGGAGCGAGGGGGACTTGCGTTATATAGCATAGGAGAATATATGTTTTACTGGTCTTCGAGTGAGAAAAATAAGTTTTATGCGTGGAATGTCCTTATGTACTATGGCCTCACCAGCTACAACGTTAAGTACTACAACTACTATGTGCGTGCCGTGTCCGCTTTTTAAATTTAGGCTTTAATACTTTAGACTTTCATAAGAATATTAAGAAGATTAGGGAGAGGAATTTACACACCTCTCCCTAAATTCATTAAATTCACAAAACTCCCTAATCCCCTTAAATTCATCAACCTCCACAGCACCTCTCCTCACATCAAAACTCGGCCTTCGACTCTATAGTAACATCCTCGCCCGTATGTGGGTGGCGGAAGCGAAGCATCGAGGCGTGGAGGCACAGACGCTCCGTGTGCGATATCTTTGGGCCATATATATCATCGCCAACAATAGGGGTATTCAGACCCTTGTGGTGTGCGGCATGCAGGCGTAGCTGGTGCGTGCGCCCCGTGATGGGGTAGAAGCTGATGCGTGTGCGACCATCCTCAACAGCCTCAACCCTATACTCTGTTATGGCGCTCTTGCCATCGCTGGCGACCATCTGTCGTGGGCGGTTATCCCAATCTAGCTTTATGGGTAGCTCTATGCGTCCCTCGGAGGTGGTTAAGAGACCATCCAGGAGTGCGGTGTAGCGCTTCGTGACGCTGCGTGTTATAAACTGCTCCTGCAGCGCCTTATGCGTATCTTTATCCTTGGCTAGCAGCAGTATGCCCGAGGTGGCTTGGTCGAGGCGATGGATAATCATAGGCGTACATAGCTCTCCATACCTCTCATGCGCCCACTGCGCCACGCTCCTAACACCCGACTTACCATCCACCGAGAGCATGCCACAGGGCTTATCTATGGCCACAAGCCACTCATCCTCCCAGAGTATCGTAGGCTCCGCAAGAGCGATATCGAGGAGGGGGTTAGGCTCCACCGACAGACCCTCAAGCATGTGGGTAAGGATAGGCTTACACTTGCCGTTGCAGGCTGGGTAGAAGGCTCCATGGTGGCGCACCTCGCCACGTGGTGACGCACCCATCCAGAACTCGGCCATGGCTATAGGCTCCAGATTATTGAGGTAGGCATATTGAAGCAGCTTTGGTGCGGCACACTCCCCAGCGCCGGCAGGGGGAACACCCTGCGTGGTGGGGGCAAAAAGCTCACATAGATTCCTAACCTCGCCACGTGCGTTGAGGATGTGGAACTCTGCGAAGAGCTGCATCTGTAGCTGCGAAGATAGCTGCTGACGAAGCCTCTTTAGCTCGCCAATCTCGTGATTCAGGGTGTCGAAGTGCTGCTGGTGGAGGGCTACAGACTCCTTATGTCTTCGCTTCAGACGTTGCATATCTGCATTGTCGCGCTGACTCTCACGGATTAGTGTGTCATGATGCTCACCCTCTGCGCGGCGTCTGTCACGCTCCCTCTTGCGCTCTGCATGGAGACTCTTCAGAGCCTCAAGCTCCCTCGTGGCACTCTCCTTTGCACTCTCCAAGGCCCTCTTGGCACAACGATACTCCTCACCCTCGGTAAGCTCCTTGATGCGTAGGTTTATGGCCGATATCTCCGCCTCGCCAACACGAAAGAAGTCCCCAGGGCGTAGCATGTCGTAGATGGGAGGCACGAAGTAGTCGTGATAGTTAGTGCCACAGAGATTACCAGAGAAGGCGGCAAGGAAACCTATGCCACCCTCTCTATCTCTCACAACAAGAACTCCAAACATCTTACCCTCGGCAATCTCGGCATGCCACTCCTCGCGTGTGGCGAGGTATTGCTGTACCTCCGATGCCGCAAGGCGCGATAGAGGGTGTGGCTCATAGTGGAAGGGCCACGTAAAGAGCTTGGGAAATTCTATGTGTGATATGTCTGCTCTAAAACTATGCAATGTTAGTATAATGTAACAGATTGACCTGCAGCATAGTAGCTGTAGATGTTGAACTTGCCAGTGGTGTCGAGGACCACAGCAACAAGGATGTCACCACCCCATGTTGCATCATACTCCTGCAATGCCTCATATTTAGGGTCAAATGAGCTGCCGCCATCCTCATACTTGAGAGGGTAGCCCACCTTTGCCTCCTTATATGCACCAAGAACCTTGTTACGCTCGGCATACTCCGAGAAGGCATATCTTACGTTCTCCTCAATATCCTCAATCGTACCATTGAAGCGTATCAACCACACCTTCTCGGCATTCGCAGAGCGGCTGTCTGTATTCACTGTTACAGAGATGCGGTCATCGACCTGTTTAACGATAGTTACAACCAAATCTACGGTGCCACTACCCGAGAAGTTGATATTTCCGTCATCGATAATCTCCTCGATAGTTGTGCAGTAGTCGGTATCAAGGCCTGCCATCTTTGCCACGCAGACCATCTCACCAGCCTTGTCATTCTGATCCACAGCAACGGCATATAGGTAGTAGTTGGTACCTGGGTGGTAGATATTTACATCAGCAGTGGCAACGCCATCTACAACCTCATACACCTCGCGGTAGTTCTGGTAGCTGTCAGCATCCATGATATACTCTAGGTTATCCTTGTATGATGCGTGGTCAGTCGCGGGAGCTGCATATAGACGTACGCTCTTGGCGTTGCTGTCGGTGGTGAGCTTCACGGTGAGGATCTCGTGTGTAGTCTGCTCCATAAGCTCTACAGAGGTAATCTTCGAAGTACCTGTGAGAGATGGTGTTCTTGTGACAAACTTCTCGAACGACACCTTTCCTAGCTTACCATCCTTGATGGCGATGGCGTAGGCGTAATATTCAGCGCCAATAGCAAATACGTTGCTCAACAGACGTGTTACAGGCTCGGTATATATCTCTGGGATGCTGTTAGCAGCACCTACGATGTAGTTTCTAATCTCCTCCTCGCTCTTACCCTCGAAGTCAAAAGGACTCTCGGTGTCGGCCTTGGTAACTGCAGGGTCGATATATCCCATGAGAATCTTACAACCCTCCTCGGCAGTGACGGTAGCTGTAGCCGAGGTCTCGGTGATGTCGCTCACCTCGATAGCAACCTCCACATCGCCATTAAGCTCTGCCTTTGGCACGGTGAACGATGTGGTAGTGACATTGTGGTTACCACTCTCATCCTCACCATATACGGCAACGGTGTATGTGATGCCTGGAACAAGCAATATACCAGCGTTTATGTCGCTGCCAACAAGGGAGTTACGCACCAAATCCTGCTCCGAGAATGTGCGGCTCTCTGTAGCAGAGTTAAAGACAACAAATGGATAATCCTCATCAGGGTTTAGCGATGTCTGCGCCTCCTCGATAAATGTCTCGCGGTCGTATGCCGAGCTGTGCATAGCTCCTACAACATACTTCACACACTTCTCGTTCTTCGCAATATTTACATCTACGCTATATGCTGTGAGGTTAGCAATGGTGATATCTGCAACCTTACCCCATGCCATGAACTCAACCTCCTTCTGCTCACCCTTGAGGATAACATTCTCGGCGCGGAAGAGGAAGGTGTACTCAACGCCATACTCTATGGTGCAGCTTACGGTGCGAGGCTCGCTACCCTCATACTGCTCATACTCCGATGGTGACGCTGCATCGCTCTTTATACCCCAGTACCAGTGGTGGGTATCTGCCGATGGCGTAACATCGAAAGAGATGGTCATGGTGCTGTCATCGAAGCGTGCATCCGATACGGTGATTGTAGGCTCTGCAGGCTCGAAGTAGCACTCCTTGGTAACCTCATCGCTAGATATAGCACCACACTCGGCGTAGGCGGTGATGACGTAGCTCTTGCCATACTCATAGGCGAAAGATATCTCCTGCTCGCTGTTGCCCTCTACGACATTCCACTCTGTGGCCTCACCATCCTTAACTTCGCTCTTCCAGTACCACTTTGTGGCATTCGATGATGGGTAGATAGTAGCCTTGGCCTCCATGCTCTCTGTGTCGAGAGTGACATCACCAATGGCGATTGCTACCTCGCCCTCGGGCATCTGGCAGAACTTCTTGGTGGCAACATCGCTCTGTCCACCATCATTCTCCGCGTATGCAGAGATGGTATACTCCACACCATATACAACTGCAAAAGAGACCTCCTGTGCTGCAGCACCATCAACCTTGGTGTAGTCGGCAGGAGCATCGGCGCTTTCTACCTTATAGTACCATGCCGAAGCATTTGACGATGGCGCTATTGTCACTGTTGCACTCATCTTCTCTGCATTAAACTCCGCGTCAAGAATGCCGATTGTGGGCTTCTCAACAGGGCTCTTTGCACTCTCCTTCTCACAGCTAACGCCTGCAAACATGACACATAGCGCAGCAATGAAGTAGCTAAAAAGTTTTACCTGTTTCATAATATTGTTGTGTTAAATTGTTAGTTTGTCAAATACCATCATCTCCTCGCTCTCTAGTCTCTGCCATGTCATGCGCTCCTGGTCAAAGGTGAGGATGTAGTCATCATTCCAGTCGCCTACGCCATTGTCGTAGTCTCCCCATAGGATATATCTATCTTGCTCGTCACGCGAGATGTTGAAGTTGCCACTTTTCACCTGCTCATACATCGAGCCTAGGTTATCGCGCATCTCAAAGCGCTGCTCGGCGCTGTCAAACGAGATGTGAAGATATGTATCTTCGGTAAGTCGCTCTCCGCGCCACTCGATTAGCTTCCACTCTCCATCTATGCTTTTGTACATGAGCTGTGTGAGGTCCTCGCCAATCTGCTCCTCTTCCTCCTCCTTGTTATCAACCGCAGGTTGTGTGGTAGAGGTATAGTCGAAGCCCTTTTTACATCCCACGAATATCGTAACCGTAGCAATGAGAATTAGTAATCTTAAATAGTTCATAGATAATGTTATCTCTTTAGTGTTACACTTATGATTCTTTCTGTTGCCTTTCCTGTGATGCCCTCAACAACAAGCATCGTTTTATGCTCCATAGGCTCTCCCTGGTAGCTTATCACTATCTCTGCCTCGCCGCCAGGCTCTATTACCTCTGGCTCGGTATATAGCTCCAGACCCTTAACTGTGGTGTGGGCCTTAAGGTGTAGCTGCATGGTCGAGGTGTTTGCCACGGCAATACGCTCTCGGCCACGTGTGGCTATGGTCACCTCCTTGCGACTCATGCGCAAAGGGCCCATCTGTTTGGGTAGGTGAAGCCACGCATCTGCACTCCTCACCTCGCCCGAGAGAGTTAGTCGCGCGGTGGGATATTGGCTATCGAGGTTGGTGTAGACCCAGATATTTAGCATAAATCCTCCGTTGCGCCCCCGAGGGTTAAACATCGCCACTACCTCGAGGCTCTCCCCAGCCTCTATTCTCGATGGGGAGCTTGTAATTTTCAGACAACTGCACGAGGAGCGTAGCTCGGTGATGATAATCGGCTGTGAGGTGTTGTTTCGCACTCTGTAGCTCACCTGTTGTGGGGTGTCGGCATCGATAACCCCTAGGTTGTGGTCGCTACTATCTACCCCTAGTGCCGCTATGGCCTTCGTAGATAGCTGTGGGTTTACCAGCGAGTCAATCTCTGCGCGTCTTAAGAGATGCTCCCTCTGCGCCATAGCCCCTAGAGGCTGGCACATAATAGCTATCGCAACTATAACTCGCCACCACTGCATGCTACAACCAGCCATTGTCATTAGCGCCCTCACGAACAGTGATAGTTGCCGTATATCGCTTATCCGCCTCTATGGTAAGCGTTGTCTGACCTTCGCACTTCGCAGCGACTGTTAGAGAGTTGTTCTGCAGCACCACCTCGGCGATAGTGCTATTTGCTACCGTGGCACTCTTGGCATCCACGATGTTGTAATCTGCGAGCGTGAGGGTCATCGTAGCCTCGGGAGCTAGGTATATGTTTGGAAGACGCATATCCCTACCCGAGCCATCTATAGCCTTTAGCAGCGCCCCGGCATCTACAAGATGTCCCATCTTACCACGATAATCCGCAAGGTTCATCTTGAGAGGTGTGGCACCTGCAGAGGTGTGACGCATATAAAAGAGCTTCTCTCCCACAAAGTAGTTATCTATGTCGCGACCCGTTGTGTACAACAACTCGCGGAACTCCGACCATGTGAAGTGACGCTTCTGCTGCTTGGCGTAGGCAAGGCCAAGGGCTGCAACACCCGACACATGAGGACATGCCATAGAGGTACCCTCATAATAGCCATAGCCGGGTATGCCGTTCACAACAAGCGTGGAGAATATACCTCCCTGCTCCTTCAACACCCCATTTTCATCATAGATATCGTCAGCCATGCCTGGAGTGCCGTAATACTCTAGGTCACCACCAGGGGCAGAGAGAAGTACCTCACTACCATAGTTGGCATAAGACGCTGGGGTGTAGTCTGCGGCGATTGCCGACACAGAGATACACTTTGAGTATGCCGCAGGGAATGAGGATTGCGCTGCATACTCATTTCCTGATGCAAAGATGGCAAGACCACCATCAATAACCCCATTTGGCGAACCGGCATTGTGGATAAAGTAGTCGAGAGCCTCCTTCTCAAGGGGGTATGTCGTAGCCCACTCCTCCTCTGTTGCGGGGCCAGGTGTATAGCCCATTATGAGGTTTGCCTTTGCAGAGTTGTAGCCCCATGAACATTGTAGGATTACCGCTCCATTATCCGCGGCATACTTCATAGCACGCGCCTCCATGGCTAGTGTCGAGGAGTTCATGCCATCAAATAGCTGGATAGTCATAATCTTGACACCCTTATCTCCCTTACCACCACCGGCTATGCCTGCTACGCCGATGCCGTTGTCGTTTACAGCGGCTATAGTTCCTGCTACGTGTGTACCATGTCCTGTGCTACCGGTCGATGTCCACGAGGTGATAGGCGTGTTACGCACGAAGTTATAGCCATACTTATCATCCACATATCCATTGCCATCAGCATCTACGCCAGCGTTTAGCTCCTCGCCATCATTTATCCAGATGTTATCTGCCAAATCGGGGTGGCTCCACATAACCGCCTCGTCCATTACCGCAACGATGATATCCTCATCGCCCGTACATAGCTTCCATGCCTCCTCACATCCTGCATCGGCACCTGCAACAACACCTGCCCACTCCTGGGCTATAGGTGCTGTGCCATCGTTTATGTAGCACCACTGACGATATATCTCTGGGTCGTTAAAGGGCCACTCTGTACCTCGTGTAGCATTGCCACTAGCCTCGGCACAACTAATGAAGCGAGGCTCCGTAGAGGGGTTGTAGGAGCGATATATAGGTCTGTTAAACTGCAACTTATCCACCTCTCCAAGCTGTGAAAGACGCTCCATAGCCTTGGTAAGGTCCTCATCGGGGTTGAAGCGTACGATGTACCATAGGTGTAGTCCATTTTCGCGTGTGCGAGCCTCATGTCGTGAGTCTACAGGGAACACACGCTCGATGTGGTAGGCATCAAGAATCTCAAGGACCTCGTCTGTGGATGGTATTCCAGAGCGTGTTGCCACACCCTCGCAGCGTGTCATTGTCTCTTCGAGGATAGACTCCATCTCGGGCTTAAACTTAATGATAACCTCACCCTTTGTAGCATCCTCGGGAAGGATAACAGGGGTTGTCGGTGTCTCAGGAGTGAAGGAGGTGACATCCTCCTTGACGCATGCTGTAGCGATGAGAGCTACAGCGATATATAGTACTCTTTTCATTGTTTATAGTGCTATGTTATTACTCCTCAAATTCATATAATGAGCGGTAGTGTGGGTATGCCTCGAAGTAATACTCCATGGATGTAGGAGTGTTGCTGAAGCCTACAGCCTCACCCTCGCTGTTGAAGCTCTTCTCCTGTTGTGGGTATATCAACACCTCTGGCGCCCACTCCATGAGGTTAGGGTGGTAGAGAAGCCACTGTGGTAGCTCTCCTGTAATAAAGTTGAGGTTGATACGCAACGAACGCATGTTAGGAAGGATGCGTGGTAGCCTATTCTCCACTGCCCAGTTTAGGGTATCACCGCGAGATATGACATCCTCGGCCTCGTATGCACGTACTCCCTCCTCGCCAACTCTAAACTCTGGGAGGTGGCCCTCGATGTAGTTATAAGATAGCGCCAACTCCTCTAGTCCCTCCCATAGGAATAGGCGGCGTATGACATTGCTATTATCCATGTTGATATATATACCAGCGGTGTTGGTGATGCCACGTAGGTCCGTCACCGTAGCACGGCGGTTACCTGTTATGTCTAGCGATTTTAGATTAGGGAAGTTCTCGCTATTGATAACCTTGGGTATGGATGTTAGGTTGTTAGAGTTTAGGTCTAGCTCCTCGAGGGTGTCACCAAGCTCTGTGATGTTGTCCGGTAGCGACACAAGACCCATAGCGGCAACACGCAGCGCCTTGAGGTAGTCGAGTGTTGCGACCTCTGGACATAGGTTTATATCCTTAAGCATGGTATTGACATTGCCATATAGCGATAGTGTCTCTAGGTATTTAAGATGCTTAATCTCCGAAGGGATATCATCCTCGGTGTTGAAGAAGCTTAAGTCCAAGTCTCGAACACGTCCCACAGCCTCGGCACATGGCAGGGTGGCATCATCAGCCTCCCAAAGACGTAGGCAGCTCCAGCTCTTCATGCTCTCCGAGCTGTATATCTGTCCCTCGCCCCAGCACTCCATCTTGTTGTAGATGGTTATTACGGCGAGTGAGTCTCCCTGGCGGTTATCCTCGATAAGAGGCCCTGCAGCCTGACGAATGGTAATCGTAGCAGGGGTGTTAAGCTCCTCGCCACTCTTTGGCTTTAGGGTAAGCGTTGCCTCACGAACCTCGGGGTCGGAGTTCATCTTCCAATCTAGGTGTAGACGTGTAGAGCGTGGTCGTGCGCCACGGTCGAGAGTCACGGTGTAGTCATCTATGCTCAACCAGTTTGCGCTGCTCTCCACCTCAAACTCCACATTTGTAGTAACCTCCAGCTCCACCCAGCGTTCGGCGCGTATCGCCGATGCGGCAATCTCCACGCTGTTTGTCTCTGGAGTTATGGCACGTACGAAGCCTTGCTGTGTTACATCTATCTCGCGAAGAATCTCTCCACTTGACATAAAACGTACCTTGGCCTCACGCTGGTCATTCAAAAGTGTGGAGTCTATCTTCACCATGCAGCGCACCTCGCCACGGCCATTTGCTGGAGAGATCATAATCCATGGCACCTCGGCCTGTGCAGTCCACTCTCTATCGGAGCGAATGGTGATGTTATGCTCACCACCTTCAGCTTTTGCCTCTATGGCTGTGCAGTCACTCTCAAAACCCTCGATGGATGGCGTGGTGATGACATCCTCCTTGCAGCCTACAACAAGTAGTGCAGCGATACTAAATATTATATATAACTTCTTCATAGTCACTAGATTTAATCGAGGTTAAGAGCGTCACAGCCGCGTATATTCTGTGATGAGTCGTAGACCAACTCGTAGTATCCCATCTCGATATATGGGCAGACATTAGATAGGTCTATAGAGATATTGGGGTTATCCTTAATCTCGAAGAGTAGGATGTTTGGCGAGATGATATCATCAATAACACCAAGGTCGTTAGAGCCAATATATAGCGCTGCCATCGTTGGGTGGTTGCCAATGCCTGTTGGCCAGTCGCGCAGTGTGCGGTCACCGTTGTCATCACGCTGCTGGCGGATGCTTATGACGGTCATATCCTCAATCGTGAGGAGGCTTCGTGGGAATTTGTCGAGAGCGTTGCTCGAGATGTCAATACCATAGAGGTATGGGAGGTTCTCGCTCGAGAAGTCGCTCTCGGGAAGCTCCTGCAGACGGTTAAAGCTCAAATCTAGAGTTACAATAGCCTCGCTCTTTGGGCCCTGGAGATCACCCTCGTTAAGGGTACGCATGCCGTTGGAGCTTAACATAAGTATCTGGATGTTTGAGCCAGAGTCGAGCAGGTGCGAGGGGAATGTTGTAAGGCGGTTATCCGCGAGGTTGAGGGTCTCGGTATTTATGCCACGCCACAACTCGCCATTCTCAAGCTCTGTGATGCGGTTAGATGAGAAGTCTGCGGTAAGCATAGTGTATACCGAGCGTGCCGAGAATAGGTCTGGCAATTTCGTTAGACGATTGTTTGAGCATGAGAAGGTCTCCAGCTGACTCAAGCCACAGAAGTAATCACCCTCGGGGATGATAATCTCCGATATGTTATTGTTGTCAAAGAGTACCGATGTAGGGGCAATCTCCTTGCCGAGGGAGTATACCTTTTCGAGTTTGTTGTTGGTGCAATCGAGGTATCCTATCTTTGTCATGCGCTTCATATATTCGTGCGATGGTGTCTCACGAAGGTTGTTGAAGCTCAAGTAGAGAATCTGGATGTCGTCACCCGACTCGCCATCAATGATAGCCTCCCAGTCACTCTTAAGCTGCTCGCCCGAGATACCATAATTGACAGCTACGTTCAGAGTCTGCAGCTTTGGTACACCTGTCAAGAACTCCGTAGGGAGTCTATCGAGGTTTGGACAGTTGTAAATCTCTACATCCATGAGTAGCTCAAAGTTTGCCCAATCCCACGATGCTTGTTCCTCAAAGTAGGGTGATGATTCATCCACAGCTACGAAGAACTTGTCGGCAGTGATAGGGGAGTTGGCAACGAAGAACTGCTCAAGTTTTGTGAGGCGCATCATGGCGCGTGAAATTCCTGTGATGCCATTTGTAAGGTTGCCAAATGCAACATCCATCTGTTGTGGCTTGTGTAGTGCCTTAATCTCGGCCTTGCTCATGTGGAGCTGTTGTAGCTCGGGTGATAGCTCTGCACGAGCATCACGCTTGAGGACTCTATCATGGTAGTCCATGGCGCTTATACGACTAGAGGTGTCGCTGTAGCCACCGATAAGCTCGTTGTGGTTGCCTAGGTAGAGTGTTTGTAGCTCGGTGAGCTGACCTATGGCCTCTGGGATAAAGCCCTTGGCGCCAAAGCCTGCGATGTTAATACCCACAACACGACCTTCGCCATTGAGGGTCACACCAGGCTGCACACCCCACATATCTATATCCTTGTTGAAGTCCCAGTTTGTTCCCGACTTATACTCCTCGCCATGAAAGGTCCAGTTAGGGCCATCTAGAGCAATCCAGATGTCGTAGAGCGCCTCATAATCCTTGATGCACTCCGAGGTGGTAGAGAGTATCACCGGAACATCGACTATTGTAGTAGCGTTATCCTGAATTGTGAACTTAACCTCTAGGTCCTCTATTGTCGCCCTCTCGATGCGATTCTTACCCGAGGCATCGGAGTATGTGTTGTAGCCTGTGATAATGTAGTTGCCAGCTTCGAGCCAGTGTTGTGCTAAACAGCTCATGTATGCAGTGTAGCCATTACGCTCATAAAGCTCCTCGTTATACGAACCATCTATGAAGGTTTCGTGATACTCTGTTGCCATAGCCTTGAAGGTGGTTGTCACGCGAGTAAAGAGGTTCTTTACGGTGATGTCTACAGCCTTGATATTCTCAAAGGGATAGCCTCCCTCGGCCTCGTAGCGTGTCTCGGGAAATAGCTTTGAGAGTGTGAAACCTATGATGCCACGTTCCACCGTAGCAACACCTATCTTCTTTATCTCCAAGCCTCCAGCCGTAACAGTAAACTCTCCCGCAGAGCCTCCCGTGAGAATCTTATTGTCAAGGTTGTCGTAGATGTAGTAGCCGATGATGTTGTAGCTACCTGTGATAAGGCGTAGCTTCTCGCTCTGTAGTCCCCACTCTGCCGTCTGTGTGTCGTAGCTCGATAGAGGCAGTGTCTGCGTGATTGTAGAGCCATCACGCTGCATGACAACGGTAACCTTGTGAGCCTCCGCGAGCCACTCTAGAGCATCTGTGGCACGGCTCTGCTCCTCGGCGTGTCCCTCCTTTACTAGGCGGAACTGCACATAGCCATACTCTGCATCGAGACTTACCTCGTCTACACTTTCCCTCTTGCAGCCAGCGAGTGAGATGGCGGCTATGGTGAATATAGTGCTAAAAATATATAATAGTCTGTGTCGCATAATCGTTTATTTATTAGAGTGTTGGGGGTGTTACAACTAATACCTTCTTTGTCTGGCCATTAACTTTGAATAGAATAACTACATTTGTGTTGTTCCAGCCACCCTTTGGACCATAAAGCTGCATAGCTAGCACCTCATCCTTATTTTCGCCGATGTAGTACTCATTCTCGCTCATCTTGAGCTGCTTATCGCCGTGCCATACCTCTGCACCAGCAATAGCCAAGTCGTAAGTCTCGGTACTCCAATTCTCGATGCGTGGATCAACGATGATACCTGGCTCCTTGCCCGCTACAGGATTGACAAAGTCGCAGATAAAGATCTCCTCACAGCCATACTTCTCCATTAGTGCCATGTCGTTATATGGCTTGCAGAAGATTTCAAGAATTGTTAGCGAGTGGTAGGCATACATACCCTCGTAGGCGCCCCTCTCGGTGAAGTCCATCTGCGTAAACTCGGCAAGGATATACTCTGCGTAGCTGTCGCTGACACATGGTATATCAACACCTGAAGATGTATCCACATCGAAGATATCATCAACCGAAGATGTAGTAAGCGTGTCGTATGTCTGGCGTGGAAGGGCCATAACTATACCGAAGCGTGGAATATCCCCAGCATACTCCTCAACGCGAAGAGTCATAGCCTCCTTCTCGAACTCAATCCATCCATACTTATCCTTGTCATCAGTAGCAGGGATATAGCTGTATGTTGGAACACCTCGCTCCAGAATCTTCTCGAAGAAGAGAATTCCGTAGTCGTTGTTTTGCGCAGTGATGTTGTACTGAAGGTAGTCGCTGAAAGTGGTTGTGCTACCATCTGCAGGATCTGTCTGTCGGAAAGTCTTGCCATCGAGGGATACCTCCCAGCCGAAGTAGTTATCTGTAGGGCCTTTGTAGGATAGCTTGTCGGTACCCATACCTGCGTAGGTGATGGGGAACTCTATGGTATGGTTCATAGCATGATCCGAGAGGGTTATGGTGTATCCATCCTCGGCAGTGAGAGGGAAACGCTCACGCTGACCATCAGACACGATGCGCATCATAATCTCTGTACTCTCCCCAGGAGCGCCAACAATGTAGTTGCCAACCTCTATAGTGCCATTGTCGCTCATGTGTGCTATCTCCACCCACTCTGGAAATTCGATAGCCGCATAACGGAAGTTGCTCTCTAGGCGTGTAGAGATATACTCGTCATAGCCAATCTCAAAGGCCTCAATGGGCGCGTTGTTAGTGTCAAAAAGCTCTATGTATAGCTCGCTGGGTGCGCGTCTTACCTCTACAAGGCGCTCGCTCTTACCCTTGGCCTTTATCGTGATGTTAGCAACGCTCCACTCACCACGACAATTCTCATCGGTAATCTTAAGGGTGACGGTGTGTTTACCACTATGACCTGTCATCTCCTGAAGTGTGCCACTTGAGGTGATAAACGTACACCACAACGCATCAGATGAGAGATGCCAGTCGGAGTCGATAGTAAAGGATATGGCGGGGCGGTCGCCAGATTTGCACTCTATGGATGATAGTGTGGGGAGGCTAGCCGAGGCCTCCTTCTGGCATGAGGTTACTCCTGCAATGATAATAATCATCGCAGTAACCATGATGCTACGGATATTTAGTAATGCTCTCATAAACAATTATTTTCTAGAAACCTTCGCGCATGATGCGTTCTGCCTCCTCGTCAGATATCCACTCAAGGATATTTACAAAGTTGCCAACAACGCCCACCTCCTCGACATACATTCCTGTATAGATGAACAAGAAGGTCTCACACGTGCTATAATATGATGCCCCGGCAGCAGCTAGACCCTCCATCTCGATAGGACGATCTACCATGAGCTTGCCATTGCCGTATATGGTGCCAAAGGCCTCTCCTGTACTACCCAAAACCTGTGGGCCGCAAAGCTCGGCGATAGGGTTTAGGCGATCCTCGGTGTGGAGCTTTACGCGAATGTCGTAGTTCTCATAAAACATATCCTCGATGACCACCACATCGCTCTCATCCTTGTCGGCGTGGGTGTGTACAAGGCGCGACTGTGTGTTCATATACTCCAACGACCATGTAGAGGTGAGGATAGCATAACCCGAGAAGTTGTTGATGTCAAATGCACAGCAGCGCTGAAGGGTGATAATGCTCTCCGAAACCTCCTCCTGCCCATCGTTTACGAGCTGAAGCTTTAGTCGTAGTAGCTGCCCAGGAGCTATGGCCTCGTGAAGACCCTTTATGCGTAGTGCCGCTTTTCGTGTTCCCTCCGTTATTGTCACGGTGCGTGACTCCATTACGAAGTGATAATCCTCCACCGCGCTGCTCTCCGATGCTATAACCTCCACACCAAAACTCTTGGTGCTGTTTAAGGCCTTTTTGGTCGATATGGGAATCTCAAACCACTCCTCGGAGTCGATGACTCCAAAGTTAAAGCTATCTTCGGAGAAACTGACAACCACCTGACCATCGAGGTCGCCCTTCTCCATAGCAGGCTTGTCGACTTTGCAGGCAAATGCAACGAGTGCGATGCCTAAAATTAATAAATGTTTTATATTCATGATGTTATGATATATTTCCAAAAGGATATACTTATGTTAGTATATAACGCACAAATATATGTAAAATATCGTAAAGTTGCAAATGTGATAATGTGTGTATCAGTAGTATACCGATGACTGCGGGCTGGATGCGTACCATTATCGCCGCCTCCCCAGCTGTGTGTGATATTTGGAGATTGTGACATGAAATATCAGATATAAGACTCGGTTTTAGAAATGTTAATAACTTGAAATAAAGAGACTTAACAAATTTGCGATAAAAGAAATATTGAAATTTTTAAATAATTATTTGGAGTGTTAGGATATTTGTATTATCTTTGCACTCGCAATTAAGGAAAAACGGCATACGCCATTTAATGATACATCGCGGGGTAGAGCAGTTGGCAGCTCGTCGGGCTCATAACCCGGAGGTCGGAGGTTCGAGTCCTCCCCCCGCTACTAAAGAGGACAAGTCGCAAGATTTGTCCTCTTCTTTTTTTATGTACTAATTTTGACCAATAAGCCTTATGTTTTTTGTTGTAATTTGTGCTATCGTAATAATGATACTTGCTTTGAGAGCGCATCTAAAAAGTACATCTAAAAAGTTTAGCAAAAAAATATCGCAAATATCTCCATATTCTAGTTGTTCCAAAAATATATCAGCTAATATTGATATTCAAACAGATTTTGAAAAAAGTTTTAATGGAGAAATAGTATCTGCGGCACAAGTTCAAGACTTCATTAGTCATTATTCACCATATTATAAGGAGGCAAATTTGCTTGTTAGAAAGCTGAAAATATTCAAGATTGCCCCCTCCGATATTGTCTGTAATTTTATAAATGATTTTGCGGCAATCAATACATATGTTAAGCAGCATAATGATAGAGTTATAGCTCTACTACTAGATAAGAATAGGGATTTTTTTGATCATTGTTTGAAGTATCCTTTGGATAGACAACAGAGACGCTCAATTGTTTCTGAAGAGGATAATTGTTTGGTAGTTAGTAGTGCTGGTAGTGGAAAAACGTCCTCTATTATTGGAAAGGTAAAGTATCTAACAGAGGTTAAAGGAGTATCACCTGAGAGAATACTTTTAATTAGTTATACAAATAAAGCAGCTTTAGAACTTACAGAGAGAATGAATGCCAATGGCTTGAAAGGTTATACATTTCATAAATTAGCTATTGACATCATTGCAAAAGCAACAGGTGTAAAGCCATCTATTTGTGATAGCACTGATGCCGTATTTATAGATATTTATCATAAATTGTTAGATAAGTCATCTATTGGGAAGAGTATTGTGGAGTATTTTGTAGATTTTCAAGCAAATGAAACGGAACAGGAAAGACTTGAGCAAGAGAAACGCGAACAACTGTCAGAATCAAAGAGTAAGCAATTTAAAGCTTTGCTTCCAGATATGGATGGAAAGGCTGTATTTGTGAGGAGTGCACAAGAACAGAAAATATGTTTTGTTTTATCATCTCTCGGTGTAAATTTTAGGTATGAAGAGCCATATGAATATCCATTAGCTGATGAAATGTATTCGCAATATCGTCCTGATTTTTCTATATATTTTGACCATAAAGGAGAAACAAAGCGCATCTATTTAGAGCATTTTGGTATTGATGAGCAAGGCCTTGTTCCTGAGTGGTTTGCCAAGGATAAAAATATGACATATGAGGAGGCAAATAAGAGATATAATGATGGCATTACTTGGAAAAAAGCAGCCCATGAGAAGTTTGGTACAGAGCTGTTGGTAACATCAAGTGCAGATTTTCGATATGCTGATGTGAAAGAAAAACTGCGAAAATTACTAAGTGACGCTGGGGTTCCAATTATAGAAAGAACAGATGAAGAGTTATATAACTTGCTTTTACCAAAAAATAGTAGACAGGAAAAGGCGTTTATACGTCTTATAGTCACTTTTGTGACATTGGTGAAATCAAGTTGTAAATCTATCAAAGAGATTTTACAACAAGCTAAAGATGTGGACGACCAAAGAAGTGTATTTATCATAAAGAACATTTTTCAGCCCGTATATGACTGTTATTTAAAGACATTAAACGATAGTTGTCAGATAGATTTTACGGATGCTATTCTTCAAGCTACAGAAATATGCCGTACTTCGCATCCAGTGGAGTATGATTATATTATTGTTGATGAGTTTCAAGATATATCCATTGATCGCTATAACTTTCTAAAAGCATTACGTGAGGGAAAGACCTATGCAAAATTGTATTGTGTAGGTGACGATTGGCAGTCTATATATCGTTTCTCTGGTAGCGATATGGCGCTATTTAACCAATTCTCAGAATATTTTGGTGCAACTGAAATTAATAAAATAGAAACGACATATAGATTTGGAGAGCCATTAGTCTCTCTGTCATCTCGTTTTATTCAGCGTAATAAGGCTCAAATACAGAAGTGCATACACTCATTTAATCCTGCCATGAAGACAGGACTGGAATTTTATCCATACGATAGGCAAAATTACTGTAGTATAGTAGAACAACTTGTTGCTTCTATTCCGTTAGACAAGTCAATATTTTTATTGGGTCGCTACTCTTTTGACGATTATTATCTCTCATTTACATTTAAATCCATAAAGGAGGGAAATCAATTCTATTACGTAATAGGTAGTAGGAAAATTGAGTTTTTAACAGTGCATAAATCAAAAGGACTTGAAGCGGATTATGTAATTCTATTGCAGTGCAATAAGGATACATATGGTTTTCCATCTCTTGTTAGTGACGACCCTACGCTAAACTATGTTTTAACAAAAAGCGACCAATTCCCATACGGAGAAGAGCGCCGATTATTCTATGTGGCAATCACGAGAGCCAAGGTTAAAACTCTTGTGATGTATGATAAACGTATCCCATCTCTATTTGTTGATGAGTTTTTGCATCCTGAAAAGGTTACGGAGAAGAGTTATATTAAGCATCCTAATGCAAACAAAAAATGGACAAGAGGAGAAGATAGACTTTTATTAGATTTATATTCTGAAGGAAAGAGCGTGAAATATATTGCAGAAAAAATGGGTAGGAGTCAGACCTCTATAGTTATGAGATTGGGTAAGCTTAAGCAAGGAAATTAGCTACAAATAATATTACATCGTGCTTATAGACTCGCAGCGATGAGCAGTGTCATTAGGCTTCGCCGTTCGTGTTCTCAATTATATCTACAATTCCTCCAAACCACCCTTTAAGTTCGCTAGCTCCTTTTCGTTGCTACGCCTCGGCATAACAATCGAGTTTGTTCTGTTCTCGTCTTAATCACAACGTTGATAAGGGGGACTTGTGGCAAGACTCTGTCTTGCATTGCTTCGCAATATGAATGGTTGCCTCAAAGTCGAGGATAAATCGGTTAGAGATTTCGATATGGTGTCCTACCATAGAGGAAATCCGAGAGGGTTTCCTCTTTTTTTTTCGTAGTGGGGGGAGGACTTATGTCCTCAGTTATATAAACATTTCAGCCTCGACACTTGTTTGATTGGTAATATTTTCTTACATTTGTTATATCTTTTGAATTTAAGCGAGGTTATGTATGTGTAATATATTGAAAATCAATAACATAGCAAT
>JAEIGA010003178.1_pt1 | contig 25840 bp, 19 predicted proteins | sample 9270691 | NCBI WGS metagenome assembly JAEIGA01 (sample SAMN17057246, study PRJNA624740) | gut metagenome | biome: biome; isolation source: fecal sample | host: Bos grunniens | place: China: Xizang | collected 2019
GGAGGGACGGATCTGGATGAGCCGGCGGGTGTCGGGGTTCATGGTGGTGAGCCACATCATGTCGGCGTCGTTTTCACCGAGACCCTTGGACCGCTGGATCGTATACTTCTTGTCGCCGAGTTCCTCGAGAACATCGGATTTTTCTTTTTCCGTGTAGGCGAACCACACCTCGTCCTTGTGCCTAATCTCATAGAGCGGCGACTCGGCAATGTACACCTTGCCCTCCGTGATGAGCGTGGGCATGAGGCGATAGATCATGGTGAGGATGAGGGTGCGGATCTGGTAGCCGTCGACGTCCGCGTCGGTACAGATGATGACCTTGTTCCAGCGCAGGTTGTCGAGGTTGAAGGAGGTCATATCCTTCTTCTTGACCGCGACTTCCACGCCGCAGCCCAGGACCTTGATGAGGTCTGTGATGATATCGCTCTTGAAGATGCGGTTGTAGTCCGCCTTCAGGCAGTTGAGGATCTTGCCGCGGACCGGGATGACCGCCTGGAACTCGGAGTCTCTCGCCTGTTTGCAGGCGCCGAGGGCTGAATCGCCCTCCACGATGAAGACCTCTCTGCGGTCGACTTCCTTGGTGCGGCAGTCCACGAACTTCTGGACCCGGTTGGACATATCCATGTTGCCCGTGAGGGTCTTCTTGAGGTTCTGGCGGGTGGTTTCCGCCCGGATGCGGGAGCGCATGTTGACGAGCACCTGGTCGGTGATCTTGTCGGCCTCCATCTTGTTCTCGATGAAGTAGACTTCCAGCGACTGCTTGAAGAAGTCGGTCATGGCCTCCTGGATGAACTTGTTGGTGATGGCCTTCTTCGTCTGGTTCTCATACGAGGTCTTCGTGGAGAAGGACGAGATGACGATGTCGAGACAGTCCTCGATGTCCTGGAAGGAGATCTTCTTGTCCGACTTGTTGTATTTGTTGTTCTGCTTGAGATAGGCGTCGATCTGGGAGACGAACGCCGAGCGGATGGCCTTGTCGGGGGCGCCGCCGTGTTCGAGCCAGGAGGAGTTGTGGTAGTACTCCTTCATCTGGATCTTGTTGGAGAAGCAGACCGCGGCGTTGATGAGCAGCTTGTAGTCCTCCTGGTCCTCGCGGTCCCGGCCGGACGTCTCCGTGTTCCAGAACTGCACGCCCGTGAAGGCGGTCTCCTCCACGGTCTCTTTCAGATAGTCTGTGATGCCGTTCTCATAGACGTATTCATAGGTTTCAAAACAGGACGGCGTGGTGCCCGGTTTCACCTGGTTCTTCAGCACGAAGCGCAGGCCGTTGTTGACGATGGCCTGACGGCGCAGGATGTCCTGGAAGTACTCGAGCGGGATGTCGATGTCCGTAAAGACCTCGAGGTCCGGTTTCCAGGCGATGCGGGTCCCGGTCTTCTTACCGGTGAACTCCTCTTTTTTGAGCTTGCCGGAGGGCTTGCCCTTTTTGAATTTGATGTCGTAACGGAACCCGTCCTTGAAGACTTCCGCCTCCATCCACTCCGAAGCGTACTGGGTGGCACAGAGACCCAGACCGTTCAGACCGAGGGAGAACTCGTAGAGGCCGGCATCGGAGTTGTTGTCATACTTGCCGCCGGCATACATCTCGCAGAACAGGAGTTTCCAGTTGTATTCTTTTTCATTCTCGTTGTAGTCCATCGGGATGCCCCGGCCGAAGTCCTGGACCTCCAGACTCTTGTCGAGATAACGGGTGAGGACGATGTGGTCGCCGTACCCTTCTCTCGCCTCGTCGATGGAGTTCGACAGGATCTCAAAGACCGAATGCTGGCATCCTTCGATGCCGTCCGAGCCGAAGATGACCGCGGGTCTCAGGCGGACCCGGTCGGCGCCTTTCAGCTGCTGGATGGTCTCATTTGAATTCTTGGACGTTTTCGCCATGGTTCCTCCAAAATACGCGCGCAAATTTGCCCATTTACGCATTTTCACAAATACGTATTTTATCCCATATCTTGTGGTTTTGTCAAGCAACAGGGCCCCACCTGTGGTGGAGCCCATGGCATCAGTTGCGATTTACTTGTCAGGTCAGATGATGTCGTCATCATCGAGGTCGACCGGCGGGACTGCCGAGGGGACTTCCTGCGGCAGAACGTCCTCTGTCTGGTCCAGTGCCTCGGCCGCTTTGGCGGCCGCTTCGGCCATATTGGCCCCCTCATCCATGGCTTCCCGAACGACGGAACGGGAGATGGCTTTGGAGGTCTCCGCGGTCTCGCGGACTTCCTCCGCGTAGGAGGAGCCTTCCGGCACCTTCGCGTTTTCGTAGTCGAAATCGGAGGGCAGCGGCGCGAAGGACGGATCGTTCATGAGCTTCTGGAACTCCGGCGCGTCGATCTTCTCATTGACGATGAGATACTGCGACAGCTTGTGGAGCAGGTCCTTGTGCTCGGTGAGGAGTTTCTTGGCCTCCGCGTAGGCGTTGGTGATGATCTCGTAGACTTCCTGGTCGATGGCGGCGGCCGTGGCCTCGGAATAGTCCTTGGTGCGGCCGTAGTCGAGTCCGAGGAAGACTTCGTTGTTGTCGGAGCCGTACATGATGGTGCCGAGCTTGTCGCTCATACCGTACTTCGTGACCATGGAACGGGCCATCTTGGTGGCGCGCTCGATGTCGTTGGAGGCACCGGTGGAGATGTCGCCCATGATGAGCTCTTCCGCTGCGCGGCCGCCCAGGAGGGTGACCAGGTTCTGCAGCATGATCTTCTTGCTCATGTAGGCGCGGTCATCGGTGGGCACCGACATGGTGTAACCGCCGGCGGCGCCGCGCGGGATGATGCTGACCTGGTGGACCGGGTCGAGCAGCGGCAGGAAGAAGTTGGTGACCGCGTGACCGGCTTCGTGGTACGCCGTCAGTTTCTTCTCCCGGTCGTCCATCTTCCGGGACTTCTTCTCGGGACCGACCATGACCTTGATGGTGGCTTCCTCGATGTCATCGCTGGTGATGGCTTTCCGTCCGGCACGGGCGGCGAGGAGGGCCGATTCGTTCATGAGGTTCTCGAGATCCGCACCGGTGAAGCCGGCAGTGGAACGGGCGATGACGTTGAGGTCGACGTCCGGGCCGAGGGGCTTGTTCCGGGAGTGGATCTTGAGGATGGCTTCCCTTCCCTTCACGTCGGGATAGGTGACAGTGACCTGGCGGTCGAACCGTCCCGGACGCAGCAGGGCCGGGTCTAAGATATCGGGCCGGTTGGTAGCGGCGATCATGACGATGCCGAGGTTGGCGGCAAAGCCGTCCATTTCCACCAGCAGCTGGTTGAGGGTCTGTTCACGTTCATCGTGACCGCCGCCCATGCCGGCGCCTCTGTGGCGGCCGACGGCGTCGATCTCGTCGATGAAGATGATGGCGGGCGCGCTCTTCTTGGCCTGATCGAACAGATCGCGGACACGGGAGGCGCCGACGCCGACATACATTTCGACAAAGTCGGAACCGGAGATGGAGAAGAACGGGACGTTCGCCTCGCCGGCGGTGGCCCGGGCCAGCAGGGTCTTACCGGTACCGGGAGGGCCGACCATGAGGACGCCTTTCGGGATGCGGGCGCCGAGGGCATCGAACTTCTTCGGATCTTTCAGGAATTCGACGATCTCCTGGAGTTCTTCCTTCTCCTCATCGGCACCGGCCACATCGGCAAAGGTGGTCTTCTGCTCTTCCCCGCCCTTCTTGACACGGGCTTTTCCGAAGCCCATGCCCCGCTGGGCATCGTTCATGATGTTGCTGTTCATGCGGCGCATGAACCAGATGATGATGGCGGCCATGATGAGCGTGGAGAACAGCAGCGGCAAGATCTCCACCATCCAGGAACGGGACGAGCCCGCGATGTAGTCCTGTTTGATAGGTTTCTTGGGATGCGCCTTGTTGTACTCGTGGACGCTGTCGTGGACGTCATTGACAAAGAGCTCCACGTTCGGAACCGTATAGCTCCGGGGCTCTTTCTCCCCCTTCAGGGTATAGACGAGTTTTCCGCTGGAGAGGTTCAGGGAGTAGTTCGTGACCTGTCCCTGATCGAAATAGGAGATGACCTCGTAGTACTCGTCCTTCGTCCGGTTGGAACTGTTGTTGAAGGAGAAGAACATGGAGGCAATGAGCAGCAGCGGAATGACGATCCACATGATGGTCGCCGCCAGAGAGCCCCTGGGGTTGGGGTTCTGGTTGTTCGGACCGAAGCCGAACCCGTTATTGTTGTTATTGTTGTTTTCCGGCAATGGATTGCCCTCCAATCGTAAGAATCAGTCTTCCGGGGTGTAGATGCCGACGAACGGCAGGTTCCGGTAGGACTCGTCGTAGTCGAGGCCGTAGCCGACCACGAATTCGTCCGGGATGACTTTTCCGATGTAGTCCGCCTCGATCTTGGAGACGCGGCGGTCCGGTTTATCGAGGAAGGTGCAGATCTTCAGAGAGGAAGGATTCCGCATCTTCAGGATCTCAATGAGAGAGGCCAGCGTCCGGCCGGTGTCGAGGATGTCCTCCACAATGAGGATGTCCTTTCCGGTCAGGTCCGTGTCAAGGTCCTTGATGATCTTGACCGTGCCCGAACTCTCGGTCTTGTGATAGCTGGAGACCACCATGAAGTCGATGGTCAGCGGGATATCGATGGCCCGCATGAGGTCGGCCATGAAGACGACCGCGCCCTTCAGGACGCTGACGAGGACCAGATTCTTCCCCGCGTAGTCTTCCGAGACCTGCTTCCCGAGACGGGCGACGATCTCTCTGGCTTCTTCTTCTGTCACAAGGACACCGTTGACGTTTTTCGTCAGTTCACTCATCGAATTACCTCCACTGACCACAGCGTGGTCGAATCCTCGCTTGCGGCAAACCCCTCGGCGGCGCCAAAGCCTTCCAGCCAGGCGATCTGCCCCTCCTGCTCCAGGATGACGCGGTCGTTCCGCTCTTCGACGGGAACGCCTTCCTCCTGGTACAGGGTTTTCAATTTCTTTCGAATGCCGCGTCCCTGCGGCGCGAACACATCGCCCGGCGCCCGGGTGCGGACTTCAAAATTGAAGTCTATTTTATCATAATCAAGCGGTTTTTCCAATAGCAGAGCCCTGAAATCCGCATCGTTCTTTTCGACCTTTCTGAGCCGTACCATGAGCGGCGACGGCTCTCCGGAGAAGAACCTCACTTCTCCGTCTTCCGCCTCGACCTGACGGAACGCGCGGGGCGCTTCCACCGGCGGTTCTTTCGGCCAGTGGAGCAGCATCCGCTCCCCGGCCAGAGTCACATAGGCGCCGCCAGGGACCTGGAGCTGTTTGAACTTGGCGCCCTCCCGCAGCCATGCGAGGACCGTCTCCACATGGCGCTGTTCGGCCTGGATGCCGGCAAAGGCGGTGATGCAGTCGCCGAGGGCCCGGACCAGGACCGCGTCTTCGGCGGCGTTCAGCACCGTCGTGTCGTAAGCGTCCGGCTCGCACAGGGCGGTCTGCAACAGGCGCTTCGTCTGCCGGTCGAAATAGTCCGCGTCCCGGCGGAGGGTCTCCGCCGTGCGGGCCATGTTGGACACCGCGGCCTCGTTGACGGCCTTCAGCGCCGTCAGGGACTCGTAACGGATGCGGTTCCGGGACAGGGTCCGGTCGGTGTTGGTGCTGTCCTTCACGAAGGTCAGTCCCGCTTCCCCGCAGTACGCCTCGACCTCTTCACGGGTGCAGGTGATGAGGGGCCGAATGATGTTCTTCCGCACCGGCGGGATGCCGGTCAGGCCGCTGAGGCCGGTGCCCCGGGCCAGGTGGAACAGCATGGTCTCCGCGTTGTCGGAGGCCGTGTGCGCGGTGGCGATGCGCACCTCGTCCCACGCGAACCCGTCTTCGCACAAAAGGTCGACCAGTTCCTCGAAGACTTCATAGCGGACCCTGCGTCCGCAAGTCTCCTCGGACTCTCCGGTGCGGCGCGCCAGCGACGGCACGTCGACCTTCCGGACATAGAGGGGAATGTTGCGGGCCTCACAGAACTGCTCGCAGAAGGCTTCGTCCCGGTCGGCCTCCTCTCCCCGGATGCTGTGGTTCACATGTACGGCATAGAGGGAGAACGGGGGCACATCGCCCGCGCCGGAAGACAGGGTGTCCAGAACGGAAAGAAGCGTCACGGAATCGGCTCCGCCGGAAAAGCCCACCAGGACGGCGGCGTTTTCGGGGAGCATCTCGTAACGCTTCAGGGTATTCGTAACAGCGGACAGAAGGGTGCTGTAGGCCATGGGCTGCTCCCTCCTGTCCGTAAAAAATGATAGGTTAGAATTCGTTTTCCGATCTCTTTTCGATGGTGGTGAAAAGCGTGTACTCGGAGTTCCAGGCAAGGTCGATGCTGCCGACCGGGCCGTGGCGGTTCTTGGCGACGATGATCTCGACCGTATTGATGTCGTTGCGGTCCATGTTCTCCTCTTCGCCGGGATCCTGCTGGTAGTAGTCCTCCCGATAGAGCATGAGGACGATATCGGCGTCCTGCTCGATGGAGCCGGACTCTCTGAGGTCGGCGAGCTGGGGCCGGTGGGCCTTGCCGCGGGCCTCCGTGTTACGGGAGAGCTGGCAGAGGACGATGACCGGGACCTCCAGGTCCTTCGCGAGAAGCTTGAGGTTCCGGGTGATCTGAGAGACCTCCTGGACGCGGGACTCCACACGGGTGCCGGACTGCATGAGCTGCAGGTAGTCGATGAGGACCACGTCGACGTCCTTCATGCGGCGGATACGGGACTTCATCTCGTTGACCGTGATGTTGGACGTATCGTCGAAATAGAGGGGGATCTCATGCAGGGCGCCGGCCGCGGTGGAGAAGTTCGTCCAGTCCTGCGGGGACAGGCGGCCGTTCCTCATCTTGTTGCCCTGGATGCGGGCCTCCATGGAGATGACGCGCTCCGCCAGCTGTTCCTTCGTCATTTCCAGCGAGAAGAACAGGACCTTGTGGCCCTTCTTCGCCACGTTGGCGGCGAGGTTCAGGGCAAAACTGGTCTTACCCATGGCGGGGCGGGCGCCGACGATGATGAGGTCGGAACGGTTCAGACCGGAGATCATGTTGTCGAGGTCTCTCCAGCCGGAGGGCGTTCCGAGATATTTCTCCCGTTCCGGGCCGGACAGGTTCGCCAGATGGGTGACGACCTTGTCGATCAGGATGTCGCCGAAACGGCTGGCGTTGCCGGTGTTCTTGCCCTGACGGATGTTATAGATCTTCTGCTCGGCGGAGTCCAGGATGATGTTCGCCTCTTCCGAGTCATCCCTGGCTTCGTCAAGGATCTCATTGGCCGTGTCGATGAGGGAACGCTTCAGGAACTTGTCCCCCACGACCTTCGCGTAGGCCTCCGCGTTCTGAGTGGAGGGCAGAAGGTCGGCCAGCTCCCGGATGTACTGACGGGCCGCGGCGGGGTCGCCGAACTGGCTCGAATCCTGGAGCTCTGTGATGACCGCCAGAGGCTCCACCACGGCGCCGCGGGCGTCGAGGGCGAGCATGGCGTTGTAGATGGCCTTGTGCTCCGGACGATAAAACAGTTCTGTCCGGAAACCGGTGGACTGGAGGCGGTCAAGGCACTCCGGGTCCATCAGCAGACAGGCCAGAACGGCCCGCTCGGCCTCAAGGCTGTAAGGCAGGTTCATGCCTTCCGGAATAAAAGGTTCGGCCATATTATGCCTCCGTTACCTGTACTTTGACTGTGGCTTCCACGCCCTGGAACAGCTTGACCGTGGCATTGTAGGTGCCAAAGGCCTTGATGTCCTCGACCGTGATCTTTCTCTTGTCCACGCCGATGCTGTAGTCGGTGCGGATCTTCTGCGCGATATCCTTGGAGGTGATGGAACCGAACATGTTCCCGCCGGTCCCGGCTTTCGCGGTAAAGGTGAGGACCTGCCCCTCCAGGCGGTCGGCATTGGCCTGCGCCTCCGCTTTCTCCGTGTCATATTTGAACTGCTTGCTCGCAGCCGCATTCTTCATTTCCGTGACGTTCTGCGCGTCGGCCGGCGCCGCCAGATTCTTCGGCAAAAGGAAGTTGCGGGCGTAGCCGTCCGAGGCATTGACCATGTCGCCTTTCTTCCCGAGGCCTTTCACATCTGCTTTCAGTATGACTTTCATTGGGTACCCCTTCTGTATTTCAAGTTATTGCATTTCCACATATTCGTCGATGGCCGCCTTCAGTTGTTCCACGGCCTCCGGCATATGGATGTCCTCCAGCTGTGCCGCCGCCATGGTGAAGTGGCCGCCGCCGCCCAGCTGTTCGAGGATCCACTGGACGTTCATGTCGCCGAGGGACCGGCCGGAGACGGACACTTTGCCGTCTTCCTCAAAGAGGACGAAGGAGGACTTGACGCCGGTGACACTGAGCAGTTCATCGGCCACCTGGGACGCGATGATGCGCATGTCCGGATAGAGCTCCGTGGAGATGGCGAGCGCGCAGCTTTTATACTGCGATGCCGTACTGAGGATCTTGGCCTTGGCCTTGTAGCTGTCGATGGAGTTCGAGAACAGCTGCTTGACCATGACGGTGTCCGCCCCTTCCCCTTTCAGCCAGGCCGCGGCCTCGAAGGTCCGCACGCCGGTGCCGAGGACGAAGTTCCGGGTGTCGAGCATGATGCCCGAGAGCAGCGCGTTGGCGCTGGCCGGATGGATGGCCGCCTGGTCGGGCATGTATTCGAGGAGCTCGGTGACGAGTTCGCAGGCCGAGGAGGCGTTGGGCTCCGTGTAATAGAGGTCGGCGCCCTCGATGATGTTGGTGGTCCGGCGGTGGTGGTCGATGATGGCCACGGCGTCGAACTTCTCCATGAGCTCCGGATATTCAAGAGAGTTGGGACGGTGGGTGTCGCACACCACCAGGAGACAGCGCTTGCCCCGCATGAGGGACTCGGCGCCCTTCTCATTGAGGAAGATGTCGTTGCCCGTCTTGTCCACATAGTGTTCGATGAGGGACGGCGCAAGGCTCTTCTGGCGATTCACCAGCACGAAGGCCGGACGGCCGACGATGCGCGCGAACTCGGTGACACCGATGCAGGAGCCGATGGAGTCGAGGTCGGAGAACCGGTGGCCGGTGACGAAGACCATGTCCGCCCGGCGGATCTGGTCGGCCAGGTTGTTGGCCATGATGCGGGCCTTGACCCGGCTCGACGTGGTGGTCCTGCCCACGAGACCGCCGAAGAACTCGAGGTTCCCGTCGGTGTTGACCGTGGCCTGGTCGCCGCCACGGGACTGGGACATCTCCAGAGCCGCCATGGCGTAGCTGTCGCTCTCCGGCAGAGAGCGGCCGCGGCCGGCGCCGATGGAGACCGTCATCTCGACGACGCTTTCGCCGAATTTATACTCCCGGACCTTTTTCAGGATGTCGAACTTCCCTTCCATGATGTCCGCGAGGCCCCGCTCTTCCATGATGACATAGTAGCGGTCGGAGCTCAGCTTCTTCATGATACAGGGGTAGCCGGCGGCCCAGGTCTCAAAGATGTTCTCGAGACCGGAGGAAATGGCTTCACACTCACTGCTCTTGTAGTGACGGAAGACGTCTTCCTGGTTGTCGAGACGCATGTAGATGACACAGGGTTTGGACTGGCGGTATTCGCCCGCGTCCCGCTTCAGTTCCGTGTTGTCGAAGAAAAAGAAGCAGGAGGACTCGTTCTTTTCATCCATCTCTCCGGCATAGACCGTATACATCCGGCCGCCGAACTCCAGGTCCAGGCCGTTCGACATGTGGCACACGTCCTGGAACGGTGTATCGCCCAGGAACTCGGAGATCTTGCCGGAGGTGATGAGGTTGTTGCCCATCATGCTGACCCGGAAGAGGTCGTTGTACCAGACGATGTTCCCGTTCTTGCCGACGACGGCGACGGGAATGGGATAGCTCTCCGTGCCCCCGTGGGACGCGAAGTACTTCTCCGCCGAACGGACGACAGAGGCGTTGTACCGCTTCTTGGAGAACCAGTAGATGAAATAAAGGATGATGAGGACGACGAAGACCACCAGCTGGATGATGCCCGCCATTGTCTGGAAATGGTAGAGCACCACGGTGGACGCCGCTGCGGCCAGAACGATGAGGACCGCCAAAAGAGTTGAGATCAAAGGATCATACCTCCATAATGATGGGCAGGATCATGGGACTGCGTTTGGTCTCTTCGTAGACGACGTGGGAGACTTCGTCCCGAATACGCTGTTTGATGGTGGACCAGTCGCGGATGTCGTTGTTGAGACAGTTCTCGATGGCCCACATGGCTGTCTCCTGAGAAGTCTGGATGAGGTCCTCGGACTCCCGGACGTAGACGAAGCCGCGGGTGATGATGTCGGGACCGGAGACGACTTCTCCGGACACATTGTCCATGGCGACGACGATGGTGATGATGCCGTCCTCCGCCAGACGTTTGCGGTCGCGCATGACCACGTTGCCGACGTCGCCGACCCCGATGCCGTCGACGAAGACTCTGCCCGCCGGGACCGTGCCCGCGACGCGCATGCCGTCGTCAGAGATCTCGACCGTACGGCCGATGTCGGTGATGATGATATTCTCAGACGGGATGCCCATGCGCTCCGCCAGTTCCTTGTGTCTCTGAAGATGCTTCTGCTCTCCGTGGACCGGAAGGAAGTAAGTGGGCTTGATGAGCCCGAGCATGATCTTGAGTTCTTCCTGGTTGGCGTGGCCCGAGACATGGATATCGTACATGCGCTCGTAGACCACTTCCGCCCCGAGCTTCAGGAGCTCGTCGACGACGCGGCCCACCATCTTCTCGTTGCCGGGGATGGCGGTGGCGGAGATGATGACGTAGTCGTTGGGCGTGACCTGGACCTTGCGGTGATCCGAGAACGCCATGCGGGACAAAGCGGACATGGGCTCGCCCTGGCTGCCGGTGGTGATGAGGACCAGCTGGTCGTCGTTATAGCGGGAAATCTGGTCGAGCGGGATGATGAGGCCTTCCGGCACGTCGAGGTAGCCGAGTTCCTGGCCCACCGCCATGACGTGTTCCATGCTGCGGCCGGACAGGGCGACTTTTCTTCCCGCGGCAACGGCCTGATTGACCACCTGCTGCACCCGGTGGATGTTGGACGCGAAGGTGGCGACGATGATGCGGCGGTCTCCCGCATCTTTGAACAGACGGTCGAAGCTGTCGCCGACCGAGGATTCGCTGGCGGAGTAGCCGGGTTTGACGGCGTTGGTGGAGTCTGCCAGATAGCAGAGGACCCCTTCCTCCCCGAGTTCCGCGAACCGTGCAAGGTCGATCATGCGGCCGTCGACCGGGGTCGTGTCGATCTTGAGGTCGCCGGAATGGATGACCGTGCCCACTTCGGTGGTGAGGGCGAAGGCCAGCGCGTCGGGAATGGAGTGGTTGACGTGGATGGCCTCGATGTCGAACTTGCCGAGCTGGAAGCGGTCGCCCGCCTCGATCTCGTGGAGTTCCGCCTGCTGCAGAAGTCCGTGCTCCTCCAGCTTGCCCTTGATGAGGCCGATGGTCAGCGGCGTGCCGTAGACCGGCTTGTTCATCAGTTTCAGAAGGTACGCGAGGCCGCCGATGTGGTCCTCGTGTCCGTGCGTGATGAGGATGCCTTTTATCTTGTCTTTGTTGCGCTCCACATAGGTGAAGTCGGGAATGACGATGTCGACGCCGAGCATTTCGGGTTCCGGGAAAGCCAGACCGACGTCGAGGATGACCATATCGCCGTCATACTCGAACAGGGTCATGTTCTTGCCGATCTCGTTGAGGCCGCCGAGGAAGGAGACTTTCAGCGGGATCTGGAAGGTCTTGGCCTTCGCCTTTTTCGACCCGGCGTTCGAACGCCTTTTATTGGGTCTTCCGGTATTTCGTTTATTGTTGGACATAGATGCTCCTTTTACGTTGGGTTTTTGCGATGTATCGAAAACAGCCGTGTCATTGAGCCGGGCACACGGCTTTTCTGTCTGCTTAAAGATTTATAATAATATATGGGTTTTGCGCAAATGTCAAACTTTCTCAGAATAATTATACACTTTTTTTCTCAGCTAACAAGTGTTACTATATTAAGAGTTAAATAAGAAAGGAGCGGAAAGACTATGGGCGATCTACCCCGCGTGGAGCTGTTCACCGACGGCGCCTGTTCCGGCAACCCCGGCCCCGGCGGCTACGGTGCCATCCTCCGCTACGGCACAGTGGAAAAGGAACTCTCCGGCGGCGAACCGGAGACCACCAACAACCGCATGGAGCTGACGGCCGTTCTCGTGGGCCTGAAGGCCCTCAAAAAGCCCTGCAGGCTCACCATCTACTCCGACTCCCAGTATTTCGTCAACGGCATCACGAAGGGCTGGGCGGCCTCCTGGAAGGCCAACGGCTGGAAGAAAAAAGACAAAAAGCCTGCCCTCAACCCCGACCTCTGGGACGAACTCCTCACAGAGCTCGACAAACACGAGGTCGACATCGTCTGGGTCCGGGGCCATGCCGGACACCCGGAGAACGAGCGCTGCGACACCCTCGCCGTCGACGCGTACCAGAAATATTTATAAAAAAAGACCTTCCCCGCCGGGAAGGCCTTTTTGTTTTGATCATTTTTTCTTCGGCAGGACCTTGAGGATCTTGTCGGCGATCTGACCGTGACCGGTCAGGGTCGGATGGCTGTCGGCACGGTAGATGGGAGACGACGGGTCGTTCATATGGGAACTGATGCCCCAGACGTCCACATAGGTGTAATAGGTGCCGGCATAGGGCGAACCGTTCTGCATGTAGTCGTTGAACTGGGCATACATGCTGCCGAGCACATCGCCGATGGGGATGCCGAAACCGCCCTGCGGGAGGGTCTCGTTTTCAGAAGCGTTGTAGAGACCGACCACGACGAGCTTCGCACTCGGGTTCAGCTCATGGATGCGCGTGACGATGGCGTCGAAGTTCTGCGGAAACATGCGGGTGGCCGTCAGTTCCGCCTGCGCGAGGGCCATGTAGAACTGGACGTCCGTGCCGAGGAGCGCCATGTTGTTCAGGGTCTCCTGCAGCAGAGTGAACGGGTTCAGGAACGCAAGTGCCTCTGCCCCGAGGATACCGAGGTCTCTCTGGACCGTCTCCACGGCGATGAGCAGCGGCTGGGTGGCGTCGTTGATGCCGATGTTCAGCGTAATGAGCTGAGACTCGCGGATATCCTGCTGGAACGCGTTCCGCAGCACGTTGAGCTGGTTGACGTTCAGATGGCGCATGTCGTCGTTGTAGGACGGCAGACGCAGCGGGCTCATGCCGTCTCCGTCATAGTCATTGTAGAGGAGCGCGCGCAGGTCCGTGGAACGATAACCGCTGTGGGCCAGCTGATGGACGGTATCCGCCTTGACCGCCTTCCCGACGATGTCGGGATAGGTGTTCGGGACCAGATCCCACTCGATCCGGTTGTAATTGTGGTTCATGTCGTAGCCGGGATGGGAATAGCCGGCTGCCACGCTGTCGCCCAGCACCGTGTAAACGGGATACCGCTTCACATTGGACCGGGTGGCGGCAAACGAAGACATGCTGAGCACGGCGGTCAGCGTAAAGACTGCCACCAGTGCCGCGATGAGCCGCTTCATGGTCTTTTTCATTCGAACTCTCTCTCCTTTGAGATCCAAAAACGTGTCTGTGTGTCAGGAAATTATGTCTGTTTTGTTAACAGACTTATTTTACACGATTCTTCAGTCTTCGACAAGTCCCAATTCGTGGTCGAGGACTTCCTTGACGTCCTCCGGGTCCAGGCCGTGGACCATGCAGGCCTCGGACAGGGACTCGTAGAGGGCGGCGCCGCAGGTGACGCAGCTCATGCCGCAGTTCATGAGGACCTGAGCGGCATCGGGATATTTCTCGATGATATCGATGATGAGCATGCTCGGGTCGATGGGACCGTCCGCGTTGACGGGCTTCTTCGCGAAGAAGGCCTCCACGTCTTCCGCCGCGGTCTTCGCCGTCCGTAGCCCGAAGTTCTTCTCGAAGACGCCGACGATGCTCTCGGTCATGTAGTCCGGGAAGGACGGCACGACGACGAGGTTCTTGGCGCCGATATAGATGAGGGTGAGCAGCGCGGTCATGGCCGCTTCGTCGCCCAGGGAGACCACATAGGAAATGGGGACGCCGTTGATGTCGTATTTGTTGAGGTCGGCCTGGAGCTTCAGCGCCATCATGCAGAAGGAGTAGGTATCGGACAGGTCGCCGATGTCCATGGTCCGGGGCATGCCGCGCAGGGTGCCGAGGTACTGGTCGTTGAACCGGTACTTGACCGGGCCTGCCGTCATGACGGTGGAGTTCTTCGGCAGAGCGGCGATGAGTTCGCTCACGTAAGCGCGCTCCTCCTCTGCCCCGTCGGTGCCGATGACGGTGACGATCTTGCCGATGGAGTTGTCTTCGATGGCACCGGTGATCATCTCGCTCATGGCATAGAGCTGTTCATGGCCGAAGCCGGTGACGATTTCGCCGCGGCGGAGTTCCTCGGGCGGAGCGCAGGTCTTGGCCTGCTCGATGACCGCGGAGAAGTCCGTGACGTTGTCGCCGTCCGTCTCCAGATGCGGGACGCCGGCGGCGCCGGCGAAGCCGGTGGTATAGATGCGATTCCTGTACGCCTCTTCCGGGGGAAGGAGTTTTCCGCCGGTGATGACGATGGGGCCGTTGAATTTCGTGAAGTCTTCTGTCTGCGCGTTCAGCGAGCCGCCGTAGTTGCCGGCAAAGTGGTCGATGCCGGTGAGCTCCGGATAGCAGTGGGCAGACATGAGGTCGTCGTGGGTGTAGACATCGACGCCGGTGTCTTTCGCCTGGGCGAGCAGACACTCCAGGGCGCGGATGTCGTTGCCGCAGACCAGGATGCCGGGGTTTTTCCGGACACCCAGCTCGATATTGGTGATTTTCGGAGAACCGTACCGCTCGATGCGGGCGTTGTCCAGAAGGCCCATGGAACGGTAGCCGAACCCGCCGACTTCCATGGACAGGTTGAACAGAAGGCCAACGCTGAGGGTGAACTTCAGAGTCCGCTGGAGGACGCGCTGCAGGAACGGATCGATGCCCTCATCCTCATAGCCGATCTGATAGGCGTTGTAGGCAAAGGACGCAATGCCCTTCAGTCCGGACAGAACGATGCGGCGGAGGCTCTGCGCGTCCGCGTTCTCATTCTCCTTTTCCGCCACTTCGGCCAGTTTTGCCTCATACTCCTCGGGGCCCGCGGGGTCCCAGAGAGAGTCGACGGGCAGGACCCGGGGCGCCGTGACATCGGCGAGCAGGGTCCGCTTGACGTCGAGGGTCTCTTCGATGGCGCTGCCGAGCACCGCCTCATCCGTGTTCACGCCCTCCATGGTCATGCAGAGGTTGCGCAGGATGAGCAGGTCCGCGGACTTCGGCACATCTTTCATCTCGACACGTAATTCTGTCGTGACCGCGGCCAGGCTCTTGGTGGCAAGGTCCAGGACCGCGGCAAGGTTCTTTGAGGTCATATCGTTCGTCCTCCGACTGTTAGTTTCTGGTTGTTCCCGAAGATTTCTTTCTGACGGTCACGGTTTTTGCCGGCTTTTTCTTCCGGATGGTGACTTTCTTCGACTTTTCCACTTTCCGGACGCCGGCTTTTTTCGGCGGCCGCTCCGTCTCCTTCGGCACGACATAGTACTTCGGGTTCGGGTTGATGCCCCTCAGCGGGACCCCCTCTTCATCGAGATATTTGCCGTACTTCTGAAGGATGTCTTCAGAACTGTAGAGGTCGTCGGTCTCGTCGAGGTCTGTCTTCGGTTCGTGGGGCTGCACCGCTCCGGGACGGTGCCAGTCCTCGGGCCGGATCTCGGTGCCGTCCGGGAAAACGACGACGCCGAAGCCGGGAACCTTCGCGGAGCCTTTGCCCCGTTTCCGTTTTTTCACAACAGTACCTCTTTCTTAACACATCAGAAAGCGTAAGTTCAACGAATGATTATATCGCAAAAATCAATTGAGTACAAGTTATTTTGTCGATTTCAGCTGCCAGGCGGAAAGATCTTTCACTTCCTCATACATGGCCCGGTAGGAACGGTAGCGGGACGCGCTGATCTTCCCCGCTTCCACCGCCGCTGTCACGGCGCACCCCTTGTCGTTCATATGGGCGCAGGAGGGGTGGAATCGACAGGAGGCGATGTACGGCTCGAACTCCGGGAAACAGTCTTCGAGGTCCTCTTTCAGGACCAGTTCCTCGCGGGAAAACTCCAGCGAGGCGAAGCCCGGGGTGTCGACGACATAGCCGCCGGCGACCTTCATGAGAGTGCACTCGCGGGTGGTATGCTTCCCGCGGCCGAGCTTCCGGGATATTTCCGCGGTGGCAAGGTCGAGCGTGGGGTCCAGCGCGTTGAGCAGCGTGGACTTCCCGACGCCGGAGTTGCCGGTGAAAGCGCAGGTGTGGTCCTTGAGCAGGGCCCGCAGTTCTCCGGTGCCCTCTCCGGTCAGGCCGTTCGTCACGACGACCGGGAACGGGGTCTTCTCGTAAGTTTCCCGCAGTTCCTCCACACTGGAGAGGTCGGCTTTGTTGAGCACGATGACCGGTTCGATCTCCTTGCGGACCGCGATGGCCGTCAGGCGGTCGATGACCAGCGGATTGGGCCGGGGCTCGATACTGGCCACGACGATGATGATGCGGTCGATGTTGGCGACCGGCGGCCGGCGGAGCTCGTTGCGCCGCGGGAAGATCTCCTCGATGGTGTTCTCGTGTTCCCCATCCTCGACACGGATGCGGACTTTATCGCCCACCAGCGGAGTGACTCCCTCGTTGCGGAAAGACCCTCTCGCCCGGCATTCGAAAACTCCGTCGGCGGCCTCTACGTAATAGAAGCCGCCGATCCCTTTCAGGATAGTTCCGTTATACTCTGTCATACAGTCACCAGGGCAGGATGAAACCGCTGCCCGAGCCGGTCGTCGATTCGGAATACGGATAGGTGTTGACGCTCGTCAGCGGCACCGAACTGCGGGTGAAGTCCGCCTTGGCGTCATAGATCTTGGTTTCGCCGATATAGATATCGATGGGGACCTGGGAACCGGTGCCGGAGATCTCCGTGGCATAGGAACCGCCGTTGCAGAGCACTTCCGCGCTCTTCTGGAGTTCGTTGGCCACATAGACCCGGATGGTCTTGGTCTCATTGATGTTCGGCAGGGTGACCGTCACACGTCCGGTCTTCTTGGCCTGGGAACCCGAGCTGACGGTGAGGTCGATGCTCGTGCCCTTGTTCGCCTTGATGCCGTTCTTGATGCTCTGGTCGATGATGGTGCCCTTGGCCTCGGAGGAATCGGCTTCCGTAACGCTGCCGACCTTCAGGCCCTGTCCCGTGAAGAACTGTTCCACGGACGCCTTATCGGTGTAGTAGTTCATGCCGATGACGTTGGGGACACTGACCTTTTCGGAGCTCTCGTCGGTGGCCACCACCAGCAGGATGGTCTCCGAGGTGTCCGCTTCCGTGCCCTGTTCGGGGTCGGAACGGATGACGGTGCCCGGGGTGGCGGTCGCCGAGAACTGGGTCTCTGCCTTCAGGTTGGTGAACCCTTCGGTCTGCAGGATCTCGCTGGCTTCCAGCAGGGTCTTGCCGTAGATCTTCGGGACCTCGACCACGGTGCCCTTGGACACCACTTCGAGTTTGATGGTCGTGCCCTTGCGGACCTCAGTGCCGGAGGCCGGGTCCTGCTTGATGACTTCGCCTTCCGCCGCGGTGGTGGAAGAGACGTAGTTGAGATCGAACTCGAAATCGTCATAGCGCTCGTTGCCGTCGATTTCCTCGGCGTAGATCTTGCCGACGAAGTTCGGAACGGTCAGCGAATCGCCGCCGAGAACATCGGTGAAAAGCCGCAGGAACACCAGCACCGCGACGATGGCGGCCACCAGGCCGAGGGCGATGCCGATGCCGACATTGCGGCGCACGTTGCTCTTCCGGCGCTGTTCCGGCAGGATGGGGTTGGCTCCGGAGGAAGCCCCGCGGCCGCCGCTCACGTCCGGGGCGCCGGCGCCGTACATGCCGCCGGTGACGGACTCACGGTTGATGAACTTGGTGGGCTCTTTATCGACAAAGTAGGTGTAGTCGAATTTGATGGAGGGATTGCGTTTCAGCTCATCGAGGTCCAGCAGCATTTCGGCTGCGGACTGATAGCGGCTGCCGGTCCCCTTTTCCATGGCGTGGAGGGTGATCTGCTCCAGACCGATGGGTATTTGGGGATTGATCTCCCGGGGCGGAGTGGCCTCGTTCTGCACCTGCATGATGGCGACGGACACCGCGCTGTCCGCCTCGAAGGGCAGACGGCCGGTGATCATCTCATAGAGGACCACGCCGACGGAGTAGATGTCCGCCTTGTCATCGGTGGTCTCTCCCCTCGCCTGCTCCGGCGAGATGTAGTGGACCGACCCGATGGCGGCCTCGGTCATGGTGCGGGTCTCTCCGCGGGAGAAACGGGCAATGCCGAAATCGGTGACTTTGATGGTGCCGTTTTCCAGAAGCAGGATGTTCTGGGGCTTGATGTCCCGGTGGACGATGCCCTTGTCATGGGCATGCTGGAGCGCCCGGAGGATCTGGGTCGTGAAGTGGACCGCTTCCTTCCAGGGGATGACGCCCTGCTTCTCGATATATTCTTTCAGCGTGATGCCTTCCACATACTCCATGACGATGTACTGGAGTTTATCGCCCAGAGAGACATCGTAGACTTTGACGATGTTCGGGTGGGAAAGCACCGCGATGGCTTTCGATTCATTTTTGAAGCGCCTGCGGAACTCCTCGTTGGCGAGGAACTCGTCCTTCAGGACTTTGATGGAGACCAGGCGGTCATCGATGTTGTCATAGGCCTTGTAGACCACGGCCATGCCGCCGACACCGACGATCTCGCGGATCTCATAGCGGCCGTCGAGCCGCTTGCCGACATAATTATCCATTTTCTCACCCCTCCACGGCTACGACCGTGATGTTGTCTCCGCCACCGTGCTCGTTCGCGAGGTCCACGAGGGCGCTCGCGAAGTCGGTATGACGGCCTTCCAGGATCGCTTTGTGGATGTCTTCATCGCTCACATAGTTCGTGAGCCCGTCCGTACAGATGAGCAGCATGCATTTTTCCCCGCACGGCTCCTCTGTGAAATCGACCCGGAGGTTCTCATCGACGCCGAGGGCTCTGGTGATGAGGTTCTTGCTGGGGTGCCGGAGCGCCTCCTCCTCGGTGATCTCTCCGTTCTCGACCATCTTCTGAACGACCGAATGGTCCCGGGTCAGCTGGCGGATGGTCTGTTTCCCGACCACGTAGGCACGGCTGTCTCCGGCGTGGGCCACATAGATGTTTTCCTCATCCATGATGGCGGCCACGACCGTGGTCCCCATGCCGGCCAGTTCCGGGTTGGCGATGGTCATATCGTAGATCTCGTAGTTGGCATTGGTAATGGCGGTCACCAGCAGGTTCCGGATGGAGGAAGAACTCATGTTCTCCCGGTAGGCGGTGGTGATCCGCTCAGAGATGGATCGGACCGCGGTGGAACTGGCGACGTTGCCGCCGACGCTGCCGCCCATGCCGTCGCAGACGACAGCCCAGGCCACGCCGTTGCGGAATTCGCCCGCGGCGTAAGAGTCCTGGTTGGACGACCGCACTTTTCCGGGGTCTGTCCTTGCGATGATCCTCATTTCTCTGTCATCTCCTTTGCGTGGTTTCTGCGGAGCTGGCCGCAGGAGGCCTCGATGTCGGGGCCCAGGGTCCGGCGCACAGTGGTCGTGATGCCGCTGCGCTCCAGTATGCTTGCGAACGCGGTCAGGCGTTCGTCAGAACTTCGTACATAATCGTTTTCCCGCACTTCGTTGGCCGGGATGAGGTTGACATGGCACAGCATGCCTTTCAGCCGGGAGGCGAGCTCCCTGGCGCACTCGTCGGAGTCGTTGACCCCGCTCATCATGGCGTATTCGAAGGAAATGCGGCGGTTGGTGGCGGCGATGTAGTCCCGGCAGGCCTTCAGAAGGGTCTCGATGTCCCACCGCTTCGCCACCGGCATGATGCGCCGGCGGATGTCGTCGTTGGGCGCGTGGAGCGAGACCGACAGGGTGAACTGGGGCCGCAGCTCCATGAGGTCGTAGAGCCTCGGGACGATGCCGCAGGTGGACAGCGAGACGTGCCGCATGCTGAGGTTGACACCGTCCTCGCAGGTCAAAAGTTCCAGGAACCGCATGACGTTGTCATAATTCAGTAGGGGTTCCCCCATGCCCATGAGGACCAGATGGGAGACCCTGATGTCCATGTCCCGCTGGGCCGTATAGACCTGAGCCAGGATCTCGGAGGGGCGCAGGTCGCGCTCGCAGCCGCCGATGGTGGAGGCGCAGAACGTGCAGCCCATATCGCACCCGATCTGAGAAGAGACACAGACGGAGTAGCCGTACTTGTATTTCATGAGCACGGTTTCCACCGTGTTCCCGTCGTTCAGTTCATAGAGATATTTGACGGTGCCGTCGATGGCGGAGACCCGTTTCTGAAGGACCTTCGCGTCATAGATGACATACTGTTCCGCGAGCGTCTCCCGCAGGTCTTTGGAGAGGTTCGTCATTTCGTCGAACTCCGCCACATATTTTTTGTGGAGCCAGTCGTAGACCTGTTTTGCCCGAAACTTCGGAAGCCCGGAGGAAACCAGGTCTTCGGTCAGTTCCGGCAGGGTCATGGACCGGATGTCTTTCCGTTCGCTCAAGTCTCCCCCGCCTTTTCGATGACGGCGTTGAAAAAACCGTCACACCGGTACTCCTGCGGAAAGTAGGTCTTCTGGAAGAGCAGCGTGCAGTCCGGATGGTCGGAAAGGAACCGTTCCACGACCGCTTCGTTCTCCGCCGGATTGAGGGAACAGGTCGAATAGACCAGCCGTCCTCCGGGCCTTAAATATCTTACCGCATTATTTAAAATATTATACTGTAAGGGCGGTAAATCGTCAACGAACGCGGGGTCCCGAAAACGGATCTCCGGTTTGCGTCCGATGTCGCCGAATCCGGCGCAGGGAACGTCGGCCAGGACCCGGTCCGCAGGACCGATCTCCGGGTCGTAAACTGTGGCGTCTCCGACGGCTGCTTCCACACAGGAAAGGCCGAGACGGGAGGCGTTTTCCCGGATGAGTTCCACCCGGTTCTCATGGAGGTCGAAAGCCCTGACGACACCGCTGTTTTCCATGTGTTCCGCCAGCGTACAGCTCTTTCCGCCGGGGGCGGCGCAAAGGTCGAGGACCACCTGCCCGGGCCGGGCATCGAGGTTCTCACAGCAGAGCTGCGACGCGGCGTCCTGAACATGGAACAGGCCCTCCCGGAAAGAGGGCAGTTCGGCGAGATCGCCGGGTTCCTTCAGAACGAGGGCGTTTTCGACTTTCTCGTGGGGTTCCGCAGAGACCCCTTCCTCCGCCAGTCGGGCAAGGAGGTCTCCCGCGGTCGTTTTCGTGGTGTTGACCCGGACCGTCAGCGGGCGCGGGCCAAGGGCGTCGGCAAGGATGCCCTCCGTTTTTTCCAGGCCGTATGCCTCTGTCCAGAGAGACAGAAGCGGCACCGGGACCGCGTATTTCACGCTGTAGTAGAGTGCCTGCTCGTCGCTCAGAGACCGGGCGTCTTCCTCCGGTCTTTCCCTGAGTTCCGGCAGTTGCAGGCCGTTTTCCGACACCTTGCGCAGGACCGCGTTGCAGAGGCCGGCACCATAGGCGGCGCCGTTCTTTTTGACGAGTTTCACCGTCTCGTTGATGGCCGCGTGGTCCGGGACCCGGTCGAGGAACAGGACCTGAAACGCGCCCAGCAAAAGGGCCGTATAGACCTTCGGGTCCAGTTTGCGCAGCGGCTGTCGGAGGTACAGGGACAGCTCATAGTCCAGCGTCACCTTCCGCTCCAGAACACCGTAGACGAGACCCGTATAGAACGACTTGTCGGCGCCCGACAGGTCGTTGGACCGCAGGGCGCCGGCAATGGATAAGTTGGAATAGGACTGATCGCGCAGGACACCCCGGAGCGTCTGGAAAGCCAGTTGTCTCGGGTTTTCCATATCAGCTGCTCCGACGGTTCCCGAGGAAGAGGACGATGAAGCGCAGGAGGTTGGCAAGCGCCGTGGCCACGGCGACCACATAGGTCATGGCGGCGGCGGTGAGCACCTTGCGTGCGCCGGTGTACTCGTTGCCTTCCAGCATCTTCGTCTCATCGATGACCTTCAGGGCGCGGTGGCTGGCATCCAGTTCCACCGGAAGGGTGACGAACTGGAAGAGGGCCACAAAGGCATACAGCAGCAGGCCGAAGTAGACGAGGCCGGCGATGTTCATAAAGATGCCGATGAGGGCCAGCGGGATGCCGGCTGCGGATCCGATGTTGCAGACCGGAACGATGGCGTTGCGCACCTTGATGGGCACGTAGCCCTGGGCGTGCTGGGCCGCGTGGCCCGCCTCATGACAGGCGACGCCGATGGCGGCAATGGAGGAGTGTCCGTAGGTGCTGTCCGACAGACTGATGACATTGGTTTTCGGGTTGTAGTTGTCCGAAAGCTGTCCGGGGATGTGCTGGATGGCGACATTGGTGATGCCGTAATAATCCAGGACTTTCTGGGCAGCCTGCTCCGCAGTGAGCCCTTTGGAAGCCCGGAACTCGTCGTACTTCGCGTAGACGGACTTCACCCGGGACTGGGCGATGAGCGCCGCGAAGAAGCAGGCAAGGACCAGGATGTAAGACCAGGTGTAAGCGGAGCCGAACCCGTACTGGCTCAGCTGGCCGAGACCTTCATAACCGTACATAACATGCACCTCTCGATCGTTACTTTTTTATTATTAAATGAATGGGCTTTTTCCAAGCTAAATATAGGTGGAAAAGCTTAAAAATACCTATAGAAAACGGTTCAGGAAAGCGTGTCCCCTTCCCGGATCGGATGGCCCAGCAGATAGGCGCCGGCGGCCATCTTTTTGGAACCCACGGGCTGCACTTCCGGCAGTTCGACATAGGCCCCGTCTCCACAGCGGACATAGAGACTGTCCTTCGTCGCGTAGAGCTGTCCCGGAACGGAACAGCCGGTGTCGGCATCGGAGAGCTCCGGCGCCAGCCGGGAGGCATGGAGTTTCAGACCTTTCCCGTCCCGTTCCGCGGTGGCGGAGGGCCAGGGAGACAGACCGCGAATGTGGTCATGGACCTTTCGCGCAGGGCGGTTCCAGTCGACCGGAGAGTCCTCCTTGGAGAGGAGTCCCGCATAGGTGCTGAGCGCGTCATCCTGAGGTGTTGCGGTCAGCGTGCCCGCCTCCAGCGCCACGAGGGTCTTCTGCAGGACCGTGCCGCCGAGGACGGCAAGGCGGTCGAACAGTTCCCCAGCCGTCTCGTTCTCTCCGATGGAGAGGGTTTCGGACAGCAGGATGTCGCCCGTGTCGAGGCCCTCATCCATCTGCATGGTGGTGACACCGGTCTCGGTCTCTCCCTCCAGGATACAGCGGTTGATGGGGGCCGCGCCCCGGTACTTCGGGAGCAGGGACGCGTGGACGTTGATGCAGCCGTATTTGGGGAAATGAAGCACATCGCCCTTCAGAAGCATTCCGTAGGCCGCGACCACGATGAGGTCGGGCTGCAGTTCCTCTAAAATGGGCATGGCTTCGCCGTTTTTCAGGGACTCCGGCTGATAGACCGGAATGCCGTGCAGCAGCGCGCACTCTTTCACCGGCGGCGCCGTCAGGACATGTTTGCGCCCCTTCGGTTTGTCCGGCTGGGTAAACACCCCGACCACCTCATGCCCTTCGGCGATGAGCCGTTCGAGGGAGGACACCGCGAAGTCCGGGGTGCCCATGAACACGATTCTCAACAGCGTGTCATCCTTTCGATTCCTGGCGTTCGGCACGCCGTATTCTGGCCATTTCCTCCAGTTCCTCCCTGTCGTGGGGGTCCGGGTTCAGCCGGTCCAGGAACAGGATGCCGTTGGTGTGGTCGATCTCGTGGCAGTAGCAGACCGCGCGGAAGCCTTCGACTTCTTCCTCATGGTGCTCGCCGTAGCGGTCGTCATATTCGACGGTGATCTTCTCCGGACGGATGGTCTCGTAGTACTCGCCGGGAATGGAGAGACATCCTTCGATATCGTACTGGATGCCCTCTTCCTTCGTGATGACGGGGTTGATGAGTTCGGTGACCCCTTCCCCGTCCTGCAGGTCCACGACGACGGCCCGCTTCAGCGAAGCCACCTGGACCGCGGCAAGGCCCACGCCCTCGTCGGCGTACATGGTTTCCACCATGTCATCGAGCAGTTCCCAGAGGCGCTCGTCGAACTTTTTGACGACGCGGCTCTGTTTCCGCAGGATGGGGTCTTCTTTCAACACGACTTTTCTCGTTGCCATATCTTTTCTTCTTTCTATTTATCCGTTCTCGACTTCGACAACGGTGGTGATCCCATTGGATGCTTTGTCTCTGCCGAATGCCTGCAGCTGTTCCGAAAGCAGTTCCCGGAACCGGCCGGTGAACCGGCATTTCAGCAGGATGCGGTAGCGGTAGGTGCCGCCGACCCGGACGACCCGTTCGGGCATGGGGCCGAGGGCGATGAGCTTGATGTCGGCATTGCGCTCGTCCCGGAGCGCCTCCTTGAGGGCCTCCAGGAACGTGGCGGCCGCATTTTCCACGCGGTCCTGCCGGACACTGCGGAAACCCACCGAGACCAGGGTGCAGTACGGCGGGTAGACCATGGCTTTGCGCACGCCGATCTCATAGGAGTAAAAGGACTCGTAGTCCTGCTCCCGGGCGAACCGGATGACCTCGTTCCCGGGGTTCATGGTCTGGATGATGGCTTTGCCGCGGAACTGGCCTCTGCCGGCCCGTCCGACCACCTGGGTGATGAGGTCGAACGTGCGTTCCATGCTCTTGTAATCGTCGTTGTAGAGCTCTTTGTCGGCATTCAGGACCCCGACCAGGGTGACGTTCTCAAAGTCCAGTCCCTTGGCCACCATCTGGGTCCCCACCATTATATCATATTCACCTTCCCGGAAGGCGGTCAAGTTGCGGTCATACGCGAACTTCTGCATGGTGGTATCGGCGTCCATGCGGAGGATGCGCGCGCCCGGCAGAAGCTCCGCCAGCTCCTCTTCCACCTTCTGCGTCCCGCTGCCGGAGTAGCGGACCGTCTCCTCGCCGCAGGAGGGACAGACCCGGGAAAACGGTACGGAATAGCCGCAGTAGTGGCACATGAGGCGGCGGTTGGCGTTGTGGTAGGTCAGCGAGATGCTGCAGTTCGGGCAAGTGACCACGTGTCCGCAGCTCTCACAGGCGACATAGGTGTTATACCCCCGCCGGTTCATGAGCAGGATGGACTGGCGGCCCTCCTCCAGCGCCTTCTTCATCTCCGCTAGGAGCGGACGGCTGATGGAGGACTTGTTCCCCTGGCTCCGCTCTTTGCAGAGGTCCACGAGAAGCACGTCGGGCAGGGTGGCGTCTCCGTACCGGGAGCGCAGCGTGAAGAGGTCGTAACGGCCGTTCTGGGCCGCGGCATAGGTCGTGAGACTGGGGGTGGCCGACGCCAGCACCAGCAGCGCTTTGTGGTTGGCGCAGCGGTACTTCGCGATGTCCCGGGCGTGGTACCGGGGACTGCGGTCGGACTGATAGGTGTGTTCCTGTTCCTCGTCCATGATGACGAGGCCGAGGTCCCGCACCGGGGCAAAGACCGCGGACCGGGTGCCGACGACGATTTTCGCCTCGCCTGCCTTCACCCGCTTCCACTCGTCGAGCCGTTCTCCGGCGGAGAGGCCGCTGTGGAAGACCGCGACGGTGTCGCCGTAGCGGTGGCAGAACAGGTCCAGCGTCTGGGGCGTCAGGGAGATTTCCGGCACCATGACGATGATGCCCTTCCCCGCCGCCAGCACATCGTCGATGAGCCGCAGGTAGACGGAGGTCTTTCCGCTGCCGGTGACGCCGTAGAGGAGCGACACCCCGCCGCCTTCCGCCCAGCGGGACTTCAGGCCGTCGAAGGCCGTCTGCTGTTCGGGTTCCAGAAGGATGGGGGTCTGTTCCCCTTTTTCCGGCACATCGTA
>JAEIGA010003179.1_pt1 | contig 25839 bp, 17 predicted proteins | sample 9270691 | NCBI WGS metagenome assembly JAEIGA01 (sample SAMN17057246, study PRJNA624740) | gut metagenome | biome: biome; isolation source: fecal sample | host: Bos grunniens | place: China: Xizang | collected 2019
AATGGATTGCTGGTGGTGTTCCTGTAACAATGATGATGAACATGGAACGTCGTCACGGTGAAATGAAACCTGTTATCCGCAAAGCTTTAGTAGAACTAGAAGGTGCTCCATTCAAAGAACTTGCTAAAAACCGTGCTGCTTGGGCTATCGAAACAGCATACGTTTATCCTGGTCCTATCCAATACTTTGGTCCATCTGAAGTTTGCGATCAGCCTACAAAGACTCTTCAATTAGAACAAAAATAAAATTGTTTTAAAGGGTGCTTTTCTCGTTGCGCTTGTCTTCAAAATCCTCGAGTACGTATGTACACTCCGGTTTTTCAGACTGCGCGACGCCTAAAAATCCCTCCTTTAAAAGCAATTTTATGAGAACAGCATAAAAAAATCTGACGCTTAGGCGTCAGATTTTTTGTTTTATGTTTGTGTTGCTCTACTCGATATTTTTAAGAAACACAATAAATATAGTTACTTAACCGGATTCAGTTGAATACCTCTTGCTTTAGGGTGCGAGTTGAACACCTTCATAAGTTTGTCGGCATGAGCTTTTGGGAAGTCGAAGAAGGTAAATTTGGATGTAATATCAATATTATCAATTTCTATACTTCTATCGTTAAGAATTTCATTTATCATACCTAAGAAACGACGTGGATCCATTTTGTCCTTTTTACCACGATTAATCTTAAGTCTAATCATATCCTTTCTATTACCCTTGCGCATTTCGCGGCGAGAAAGTTTTTCTTGCTCTTGATTTCTAGCCTCACGTCTGTTTTCTTTTATTTCCTTGCGAACAAGTGCGTTAAGGTCTTGCGCATTTTGGTAATATTCTAGAATAGGATTAAATGCAAGTGACACAAAACGAGAAATTACTTCCTCTTTATCCATATCTTTTAATTGCTCGTAAATATCAGGAAGTAGTTTGTGCAATTTCTCGTTCTTTTCTACAGTTTGCATTTTTTCTACCATATACATAAGTTGTCTTTGGCAGACTGCCATGCCAGTAGGGATCTCCATTTGAGTAAATGTTCTTTTAATCTCTTTTTCTATAGATTTAATAGACATTTTTTCTCTAGGAGTAACAATAGCAATAGAAATACCAGATTTATTTACACGGCCAGTTCTACCGCTACGGTGAGTGTATGTCTCCTTGTCGTCTGGAAGCACATAGTTCACTACATGGCTAAGGTCGTTTACGTCTAGACCGCGAGCGGCTACATCAGTAGCAACCAATATTTGTAGGTGTTTAATTCTAAACTTATTCATAACGGCATCTCGTTGAGCTTGAGAAAGATCACCGTGAAGTGCATCTGCGTTGTAACCGTCTACCATAAGTTTTTCAGCCACATCTTTGGTTTCTTGACGTGTTCTACAGAAAACAATACCATAAATATCTGGGTTGTAGTCTAATATTCGTTTAAGTACATCGTATCTATGTGTACTTTTTGTTAGTACATAGTAATGCTCTACATTTTTTGCTGCCTCGCCACGTTGGCCTACAGAAATTTCAATAGGGTTCTTCATGTAGCGTTTAGCAATATTTGCAATTTCTTTTGGCATGGTAGCAGAGAAGAGTAGGGTGCGTCTGTCTTCAGGAGTAGATGAAAGAATATTGGTAATATCATCTAAGAAACCCATGTTTAGCATCTCGTCTGCTTCATCCAAAACTAGGTATTTTACCTTTGATAAATCAACTTTACCTCTTTCCTTTAAGTCGATAAGACGCCCAGGTGTAGCTACCAATATATGTGGAGTGCGGTCTAGCTCTTTAAGCTGTTTTCTAATATCTTCACCACCATAAACAGCAACAATGCGTATATCTTCCATCATGCTGCTATAGCGTTTTAGCTCTGTGGCTATTTGTACGCAAAGTTCGCGGGTAGGAGCTAAAACTAAACTTTGTATGTATTTGTCTTTTGATTCTGTAAGATGAATGATAGGAAGACCAAATGCAGCTGTCTTTCCTGTGCCTGTTTGGGCAAGGCCCACAATATCAGATTCGTTATTTAATAAATAAGGTATAACTTGCTCTTGAATAGGAGATGGAGTCTCAAATCCTAACTTGCTTATACTTTCTAAAATACTCTCCTTAAGTCCTAAATCTTTAAATGTCATATATTATTGTTTTTGTTCTTTTTCTTTTTGCTTTTGCTCTTTTTTTAGTCGTTTCTTTTCTTCTTTCAGACGTTTTTTCTCTTCTTTTTGTCGTTGCTTTTCAGCTTTTTGTTTTGCGACGTATTCTTCGTGTCTGCGTTCTCTGTCTTCTTTAAGAATACGTTTATTTTCACGCTCTTGAGCTTTTCTTATTTTTTCTGCTTCTTTTTCTTTCTTTTCTTGTTCTTTTTCTTCCGGAGTTTTCTTGCGGAATACTTCTTTGTAATATTTGCCAAGGTTTTCCCATGTGTCGAAATCTTCACGATACATAATACCTAAACCTTGAGTGTAAAGTGCTGTAGAATATAGCCTGTCATTTGTTTTGTTGTACGCTTTCAGACGTAGACGCCCCGATTTAATAAGCTTATATTCCAGTTCGAAGTCACCTATGAAGTCTTCATTTCCATATTGTGTTCTATAACCTACATTGCCATTAAGTATAAGTCTATTGTCTAGGAAGTTGGTAGAAATATTAACAGCAAATTGTCTGTTGTCAAGGTCTGTGTCTGAATTGTCAATATAGTTAAGACCTAGGTTTACATTATTACTAATTTGGCTTAGCCAATAGTTGATTTGACTAGAAATGGTAGCTGCTGCAAATGATGTAGCTAGTTGTGTTGAATAATTTCCAGCAGTATTTTGTGTTGCAGATGGATTGTAGAATCTACCTGTAAGTAGTAGGAATACCATTTGTTGGCTCATCATTTCATCTGTATTGATGGCTGCTTTAACCAAACGTTGCACTTCTTCTTCTGCAGTTGGTAGTTTGATATCAAACTTAACAATAGGTTGTAGAAGTGGACCTGTGATATTTGCTATACAATCTACTTTAACAATATTACTATTAAGGTATGAAGTTACACTGCTTTCAAGTAGGTCTGAAAGTGAAGCGGTGGTTTGATATTTTGCGTTGATATTCATATTACAGTGAGTCATAGGGTCACCGTCAAATGAAATACTACTTTCTGAATCTACTTCAAATCTTTTGCGTAATGCTCCTTGAAGTGAGAAATTGTATTCTCCCTCTGTAATATCGTAGTTACCGTATATTTTTACGTTCACGTTATTATCTACTTCTATCTGTAGGTTGCCATTGCCTCTAGCCTTAATCACATCATCACTCGTATGACTATCCATAATAATTTGTGCCTCTAAATCTGGAGTAGCCTCTACATTAAGTTTTACGTTAAGTTTTGACATTACAGATTCATAAATCCTTTTTCTTCTTTGTTTCTTTCTTTCTTCTCTAGCGTCTTTCTCTTTTTTTGGTGCAATGTAAGTAATAAATTGATTGTCGGTTGCAGAGGAATAACTGTCGATAGGGATGGCGAAATAACTATTTTTCTCTGGTTTGGCAATAACATCTATATTAACATTGTTCATGTCTCCAATAATACTAGCTTTGCCAGTGGCAAAGAATCTACCATAGAAGTCAGGGCTATCTACTTCTGTTGTATTAAATGCTAATATATTGTTTACATCAATATCAATTCTATAGTCGAAGTCTCTGAATAAATGGTGTTTGATCAAACCATTAACCATGCCTTTGTTTCCATATCTGTCTCGTATCTCAATATTATCAAGGAAAAATGCATCTTTATGAATTGTAACAGAGTCCTCAAAATAGAATTCAGATTTTAGGAAGTCAATAGAAAGCATAGCGTCTCTGGCATATGCTTTACCCCATATTTCAATGGCATCTAATGGGCCACCTACGTATAGTTTTCCATTAACAGTAGCCCTTAGGTCGTTGGCAAATGTACTTAAATATGGTTTTATAAAACCTAATTGTAAGTCATTGATATCTATATCTAGTAACATTTCATTTCTTACAATAGAAACGAAACCATTAACCTCAGACGTGTCTTTTGCTGCATTTTCTACTAAACCATGTAGGTCTATTTGCTCTTTTTCATGGTTGTATTTAGCAGTAGCTTCAACTACATCCCCCAGTGGAAATTCGTTTAAGCCAAATTGTTTACAAGTTACTTTGGCATTTAAGATAGGTTTTTTCATTACGTTCCCTGCTAATATATCGCCTGTAACAATACCAAGTAGTTTTATATCTGGCATATATAAAACCTCACTCAAATATTTTAGGTCGATTCTCTTAACAGATACGTGAATTAAGTCTGCCTCTCTATCTTTACTAGAAATACCATCTATTCTTAGGTGTTGCTCTGGTCCATCAAATCTTACACTGTCAACTTTAAGTAAATTGTCGTTGAAATGGATATGACCTTCTCTTACGTGCCAAAGTGAGTCTGCAAGTATCATAGTACTTGGCAGTAGACGGCAATCTAGGTTTATATTTTGGCCGTCTTCTACTTCGTTGAAGTTTATGCTAGTTTTAATCTCTCCAGAAATCTCTTTTTCAACACTATTCTCCCACCCAAAATTTAGGTTTACATTATTGTCTCCAATGTTTGTACTTATGCTTATATCTGTAGTGTCAATCCAGTTTTGAGAAATAGCATTTACATTTAGGTTAATTCTTTCTGTGAAATTATGTAGGTGGATATTTAAACTATCAATGCTAGATTGCCCCAAATCAATGTGGTTTGAATATGCATTAAATTCTATTAAATCTGTACTATCATTGAAGAATGCATTTATATGGGTAGTATCATCTATACTCATTTTTTGTGCAAAGAAGTAACTATAGTCACTCAGTGGAGCAATGTCTGCATTTAGTCTGAAATTGTTATTACCTTGCTTTTTAACAGTAGCAAGTTTTGGAATGTTAGTTAATTCCTTGCAGATTACATATTTAATATTATTAGCGAGAGTGTTGAAATCTATTTGTCCATTTAAATCTATTGCAGCAAAATCAGAATCCAACCAAATATGTTTGCCTTCTTCTGTATTTTCTGCTATAAGAATGATATTCTCTGGATTCATATTAACTTTATCGTTGGTTAAGTTTATAGAATCAATGGCAACGTAACCTTCAATATCGTTAATTGTACTTAGTTTTAGTTTACTTTGGATAGTGGTAGAGAATTTGAATGTAGGGAATACATCAATCAATTTCATGGCTGCCAAACATACAGTATCTATTCTACCATCTAGTGAGATGTCGTATGTTTTATCAGGATTAATATCCATATTTGCAAGTAATTGCAGGTGTCCATTTTCTGGGTCTTTATATTCTATTTCTGCATTTACATTCTTTTCACTGAAATTACCATTGATTATAATATTGTCAAATTCATATTTTTTATAGTCAAATGATGAAATTATACCATTAACGTGGCCAGATAAATTTTTATTGGCTTTTTTCTCGCCGTTAAATGTTACGTCTAAGTGAATATCATTAAAATCTGAGTATTTATTTAGAATTTTACCCAAGTTTACGTCTTCTGTACCAATTTTACCATTAAATTTCCAGTCAGTAGTTTTGGTATTGTAATTTATTTTTAAGTCTGTATAAATTTTTCCTGCATCAGTATTAAGTTTGCCGTAGGCCACAATTTCTGATAAGAAACCAACTATATTTCCTGTAAATTTAAATTTTCCTAATTTTTTTACCTCTTGTGGTAAAGTATATGGTTTTTGGGTAATATCAGAGATTAAGTTCTCTAAATCGTTGACATTTGTACTTATTTGTTGGATATTTGCATAAACATATGTGTCTTTTATGCGGTCTATGCCATTGGCTTGTGCGCTTAGCTTCACCTGCATATTGTCACTATATTTTGCATTAAAACCGTGTAAGTTTAGGTTGTTGTTATAGTAACTGATTTTGCCACTAGTAATAAATGGCTTGTCTAGGTTCTTTAATGCAGGAACTAGATATTTAAAGTCTTTCCCATAAAGTTTAGCATTCTTTAAACTGAACTTTATTTTTACATTTTTCTTAAGAGACTCTTCGTTGAAAATCTGTGGAAGACTATCATAGGTTAATGACATTTCATCTATTTGAACCACAGAGTTTGGTAGTTTTACCTCCAATGGGTTGATGTAAAGTTGATTTTTACCAATACCAAAGGTAAAACTTAAATTATCAAGTTTTAATCCCTCTCTTTCTGTCGCAGAAAGCTCATGAAGGTGTGCATATAGACTATCCTTGGATGCATAATCTATACTGATGTTTGTATTGATATTTTGAAGTCTGAAGTGATTTGGGTCAAAACTAGATTTGTTTAAATGCTCTCTGTCAACATTATCAAATTGAAAATCACCGTTTTTTATTTTCAAAGAACCCAATTCTAACAGAATATCAGGTATTTGGATTTGATTTTCTGGTTTAGGGAAAACGTCTATGAAGAATTGTAGGTTTGTTTCTCCTTTGTTATTAGTAATGAGATGGAAAGTAGGGGAGTCTAGGGTAATGTCCTCAATTATTAGTTTTTTGCGAATTAATTTTCTCCATTTAACATCTAAATGGAACTCTTCTATATCGGCTACAAGGTTTCCATAAGGGTCTTTAAGGGTGACATCTTCTAAGATAAGTCCAGAGAAAAAAGAAAAACTAACCCCTCCCACAGAGACTTCACCCTTTGATTGAGCAGAAAGTTCTGTGGTAACTTTATCAATAATTGTTCTTTGTACATACTTGTTTGTTATAACCAAAGGAAGGCTCAAGAATAAACAAAAAACAAATACAAATAAGAAAACTAATATTTTAAGGAATTTTTTAATAATTTTTTTAATAAATTTGTAACCCGTTTAATAACGAACAAAAATACAAAAAAAATAGCACTTATGAAAGAGCAAAACATAAAAAATAATAATGTTGTTATTTTAGGAATTGAATCTTCTTGTGACGACACTTCTGTGGCGGTGATACGAGATGGATATTTGTTGTCAAACGTTATCTCTTCGCAGGCTATTCATAGTGCATATGGTGGAGTTGTGCCAGAATTGGCGTCTAGAGCGCATCAACAAAATATTATTCCTACAATTCATGAGGCAATTCGTCGTTCAGGGGTAACAAAAGAGGATATTTCTGCCATAGCATACACTCGTGGACCTGGTCTTATTGGTTCGCTTTTGGTTGGAACTTCATTTGCAAAAGGTTTTTCTCTTGCACTTAATGTGCCTATGATAGATGTTAATCACCTACAAGGTCACGTGTTGGCTCACTTTATAAAAGAAGAAGGAGAGGATGCTCATATACCAGAATTTCCATTTTTATGTTTATTAGTTTCTGGTGGAAACTCACAAATAATTCTTGTAGAGGCCTATAATAAAATGACCATTTTGGGTCAAACAATAGACGATGCAGCGGGCGAGGCGTTTGATAAATGTGCTAAACTTTTAGGTGGTCCTTATCCAGGCGGTCCTTTTGTGGACAAATTGGCAAAAGAGGGAAACCCAGATGCATTTACTTTCTCAAAACCAAATATCCCAGGTTACGATTATAGTTTTAGTGGACTTAAAACATCATTTATGTATTTTCTTCGTGATGAATTAAAAAATAATCCTAACTTTGTAGAGGAAAGAAAGGCAGATTTATGTGCTTCTATACAAAAAACTGTAATAGAAGTGTTGATGAAAAAGCTTAAAAAAGCCTCAGATGATTATAAAATTAAAAGAGTAGCTGTTGCGGGTGGAGTGTCTGCTAATAGTGGTCTTAGAGCGGCGTTTGAAGACTATTCAAAACGTTATGGTTGGGATATTTTTGTCCCAAAATTTTCTTATACCACAGACAATGCTGCCATGATAGCAATAGCTGCGTTATTTAAATATAAAGATGGTATTTTTGATACAATAGATTCTGTACCATTCTCAAAAGTTGTAATTTAATACATGGAAAAAATTAAAGAATTACTTAAGAAATATTCATACCTAAAAGGTGTGGCATATTTCATTATTATCCTTCTAGTTTCACATTATTTGTGGAAGTTTAGTTTTATAGAAGGCAAAGATTTGCGTGGTCTGCCACAAATCTTCTTATGGAGAAGTTATGATTTGTCTTTTATCTTCAATAATGCTGTAGAATTTCTTACATCACAAGTGCAGTGGCTTATTCAAGATGTGCTGAATATGGACGTTGTGATGCTGAAAAATTCTGTGTATGTAAAAGAAATTTCTTCTTTAGTGAAAATAGTTTGGAGTTGTTCTGGACTTAAACAAATATTTGTATTCTTCTGTATTATAGCATTTTATCCAGGAAGTGCAAAACATAAATTTTGGTTTATTCCATTAGGTATTTTACTAATTTGGATCTTAAATGTAATAAGAATTTCTACTATAATAGGATTATTTGAATCATTCCCAAATCACTTCGATTTATTCCACGAATTATCTAAATATGTGTTCTATTTTATCATATTTATGTTCTGGGTATTTTGGGAAGAAAAGATTAGAAAGTAATGAATCTAGTATTAGATTTTGGAAATACCAAGGTTAAGGCTGCTGTTTTTTCAGAAACAAATGAAATCCTAAAGATTTTTTCTTGGGATAATTATAGTGCAGAATTAATAGATGAAATTAAGTGTAAATACTTGATTGATAGTGTTATATTATGTTCTGTAGTTGATATTTCTGACGAAATAGAAAATCATTTAAAATCTAATTTTACATATTATTTAAGATTAAATTCAGAAACACCGTTGCCTATCAAAAATAACTATTCTACACCTAAAACACTAGGGTTGGATAGAATAGCAGCAGCGGTGGGGGCTAATATGTTAAAGCCAAATTCTCCTCTGTTTATAATAGATATGGGAACGGCTATAACATACGACTTTGTAAATGAGTATAATGAGTTTGTAGGAGGTAATATTGCACCAGGTGTGAATATGCGACTTCGTGCAATGAACAACTTTACAAATAAGTTGCCATTATTGGAAGCTAGAGATGAAGAAAAATTACTTGGTGATGATACTGCTTCTGCTATGATGGCAGGAGTTTTAAGGGGGATTGAATTTGAAATTGAGGGTTATATTTCTCAAATTAAGAAAAAAAATCCAAATCTTTCAGTTTTTTTAACGGGTGGAGACGTTTTTTTCTTTGAAAAAAGATTAAAAAGTGCCATCTTTGTAGTTTCAAATCTGTTGCTTATAGGTTTGAATGAAATATTAAGATATAATAAATGTATTTCAAAAGACTAGCATATATAATTTTAGGTGTTTTACTATCAGTTTCTGCCACTTTTGCAGCGGGAACTGCTTCGCCATTTTCTAGATACGGATATGGAGAATTTCAGAATCCAGTTTCTGGAGCTCTTCTTTCTATGGGTGGGATTGGATACGGTATGAGAACCAACAAAGTGATAAATCCATCAAACCCTGCATCATATACCTCTATAGATAGCCTAACATTTATGATGGATTTAGGTGTTTCTGGGGTTATTGATGGAAGTAAAACAGCAGCGGGAAGAAATACTCAGTTTGCAGGAAATCTTGATTATGTGGCATTCCAAATGCCGCTGGCAAAATGGGCTGCTATTAGTTTTGGCGTCAATCCACTTACAGTGGTAGGTTATGAATATAAATTTACAGATACTCAACCGTCATATAATTATGAGGATTCATTAAATGTTTCTCAATATTTTTATGGCAAAGGTGGTATAACACAAGTATATTTAGGTCTATCATTTGATATTTGTGATAGGGTAGCCATAGGTGTGAATGGTAGATACCTTTTTGGTAATATCATGCACTACAGAGAGGTAACATTCCCAGATGAGGCTCTGTTTAACATGACACAATATCAAAATGCAGTTTATGTAAGTGCTTGGGAATGTGATTTTGGTATTCAATATCATCAACCAATAGGTGAGGATGATATGTTAGTTTTGGGTGGAACATATACTATGAAACTACCAATGAAAAACAGTACAGAAATCACTTCTGTCACCAATATAGAGGATTTTGATGGCAAGTCATACGAGTTTGATTATCCTCAAACAGTAGGTGCAGGTGTTTCTTATTTATGGAATAATAGATTACTTATAGGTGCAGATGTTACTTGGATGGAACTCTCAAAAGTGAAATATTATTCTCAGGAAAATGTCTTTACCGATAGATTTGTATATGCTCTTGGTGCAGAGTATGTGCATAATCCATTGTCAAAGAACTATGTTGAACTAATGAGATTTAGACTAGGTGCCAATTATTCAAATTCATATGTAAAGGTAAACGGAAGTGACTATAATAAGTGGGCTATAACTTGTGGTATAGGATTCCCACTCCCAAATACTAAAACTACTTTGAATTTACATTTTGAATATGGTCAACAAGGTAGTGTGAAAAATATAGGTTTGGTGGAACAATATGGAAAAATAGGTATAGGTGTTTCACTGAATGAACGTTGGTTCGTTAAACGTAGGTTTAATTAATAGGTCTAACAAACGGAAATTAACTCAAATAAAAATAGTCTTATGAAAATCAAAACATTATTATTAGCGGTTGCTACAATGGTGGCGTTACCATCTTTTGCTGTAAAAGGAGTAGAAGATGGAAGCAAGTTTGGTACAGGCGAAGATTCAATTCGTTGCTTGGAAAACTTAAGTCTTTACACAAACTATTACAAAATTAAAGATTATAATGCTGCGTATGACAGTTGGAAAGTAGTGTTTGAAGAATGCCCAACTGCTGCTGGTACCAATCTTTATAGCCAAGGTGCTTATATCTTAGCATATAAATTATCTACTGAACAAGATCAAGCAAAAAGACAAGCATTATTTGAAGAATTAATGAAATGCTACGACCAACGTGTTAAATATTATGGTACAAACAAAAAATACCCAGAGTCATATATTCGTGGTCGTCAAGCTATTGACTACATTAAATATTCTGCGGATAAAGATTATGCAGCTATTGTTTTACCTTGGTTAGAACAATCAGTTAATGGTCGTGGAGCAGAGTCTGATAATGACGTTATTCAAAAATATTTTGAACTTTTAGAACACCGTTATCAATCAGACAAAGCTAAATATAGCGAAAGCTTCATTGATTCTTATATCAAATTAGGTGAAATTGTTGACCAACGTATTGCTAAAGGTGATAAATATAAAGAAGCTTACACTATTACAAGAAATAATTTAAATGCGATTTTCGTAAACTCAGGTGTTGCAGATTGCGCTACATTAGAAGGTGTATTTGCTACTAAAGTAGAAGAAAACAAAGCAAATGATGCAGAACTAGAAAAAATTATCAATATTTTTGAAAAAGCAGATTGTAAAGAATCTGAAGTTTATTTTGCAGCTTCTAGATATGCTCATGCATTAAACCCAGTAGCAAAAACAGCTTTAGGTTGTGCTCGTCAATACCTTAAAAAAGAAGAATATGCAAAAGCAGTTAAATACTATGATGAAGCTCTAACTTTAGAAACTGTAGATTCTTTAAAATATACATACGCATTTGAAAAAGCACAAGTATTATTTGCAAGCAAACGCTTTGCAGAAGCCATTTCGTCTGCTAGAGAAGCTATTAAATACGACTCTAACCAAGGTGAGCCATACTTATTATTAGGTCAAGTATATGCAGCAGTAGATCCATATCCAGGAGATAAAGTTTTAAATAGCACTAAATATTGGGCTGCTGTTGATAAACTACAACAAGCTAAAAAAGTTGAACCAGAATTAGCAGAAAAAGCTAATACATTAATTAACTCATTCCGTAAACATTATCCAAATGCTGATGATGTGTTTATGCATGACCAACTAAATGTGGGTGAACCATTTACTGTAGGTGGAGTTATTGGTGAAACAGTTATCTGCCGCGAGTAATAATACAGTTTGAAGACACTATATAAAAATATAAGTTTGGGAATAACGGTTGCCTTTATGGCAATCGTTATCCTTGTTTTACAATCATGCTCTTCTTCTGTAGAAAACACGGCTACGCTAGGTGTTGTAAGAGATTCTGCTGCGGTAATGAAGACATATAATGTCACTACACTAGTCTCAGATTCTGGTATTACAAGATTTAGGGTTAATACTCCAGAGTGGTTAGTTTTTGATAAAAAAGCAAATCCTACTTGGGAATTCCCTCAAGGAATACATTTGGAGCAGTTTGATGTTAATTTAGAGGTTCACTCAGAGGTGGATGCGAAAAAGGCAATTTATTATACAGAACTTGAACAATGGATTTTGTCAGATTCTGTAAGTGCTGTAAATGTGGATGGAGAAAGATTTGAGTCTGAAATATTATATGTGCATCAAAAAGAAGATAGAATATTCACAGACAAGTTTGTAAAAATAACACAAGAAGACAAGATAATTACTGGTATAGGGATGGAATCCAACCAGAGATTGACCAAATATAAGGTTCTTAAACCACAAGGTATTATCCCTTTGGATGAAGAAGAGAAATAAGTCTATAAATAAATGGAATATTAATATAGAATTTTGATAAAAATTTCTTATCTTCGCAATCTAAAATTTTAAAAAGAAAAAATCATAGCAAAATGGCTACATTAGAAAACATTAGAAAAAGAGGTCTGCTTTTAAGTATAGTGATAGGCGGCTCTTTATTAGCATTTATTTTAGGTGGTATTGATTTTCAAACCATGTTCGGCGATAGCCGTACAACAGTTGGTACTGTAGAAGGTAATGAAATTAGTATCCAAGAATATGAGGCACGTATAGATGAGATGACTACTTTCTACAAAATGGAAATGGGACAAAGTAGTTTAGATGAAAACACTACACGTCAAGTACAAAATTCTGTTTGGAATACATTCCTTCACGAACAACTTATTGGTTCTCAATGTGAAGAACTAGGTATCGTTGTTACAGATGAAGAAATTACCAAACAATTAACAGGTGATGTTCCTCATCCAATGATGGCTTCATTACGTTTGTTCTATAACGCAGAAAAGAATGGTTATGATAAAAATATTCTTTATGACCTTTTAGAAGCTATAAACCAAGAACCAAATGGCGATTTAGCTAAATATTGGTCATTCGTTAAACGTAATGTAAGACTTCAAATGTTGGAAGACAAATACAATACTCTTGTTGCTTCTTCATTTAATTATAGTAACGTAGATGCAACTGCTGCATTTGAAGCAAAAAAAGTAGCTAATATTAGCTATGTAAATCAACCATATTACACTTTAGCAGATTCTTTATTCACAGTTTCTGATAGTGAAATCAATGCATATTATAATGCTAATATCAACCTTTATAACAATGCAGAAGAATCTCGTAAACTAAATTATATTACATTCCTAGTAGAACCTTCTGCAAGTGATTTTGAGAATATCAAAACATGGATTGAAGGTCTTTACAACGAATTCTCTTCATCTAATGATTTTGTTGCACTTTGCAATCAAAATTCAGACCAACCATATAGCGATATCGCTTTAAGCAAAAATAAAATTGATTCAGATTTCCGTGAATTTGCTTTCTCAGGTAAAGCAGGTGAAACAACATTACCTAGATTATATGGCAATACATACAAAATGGCTCGTATTGTAGAAACTGGTATTTCTGCTCCAGATTCTATTAAAGTACGTCATATTTTGGTTCAAACCCAAGCTAAAGCTGATAGTATTCTTGCTGCGTTAAAAGCAGGTGCGGATTTTGCTGAACTAGCTAAAAACAATTCACTTGCAGGTACATCTCAAAATGGTGGTGAACTAGGTTGGATGTCAGAAGGTGACTTTGATGCAGAATTTAGCAAAGCTTGCTTCAAAGGTAAAGTTAACAAAGCATTCTCATTCCCATTCTCTGGAATGGTTCAAGTTGTAGAGATTACAGAAGCTACAAAACCAGTACAAAAAGTTAAATTATGCGTTCTTGCTCGTAAAGTAGAAGCTAGCTCACAAACCTATGGTATTATTTACAATAACGCTAGCCAATATATAGCAAATAACGCGACAGCAGAAGCATTTGTTGATAGCGCAAAAGCAGAACAAGGTTTATTCTTACGTACTATTCAACTAACTGGCGCAGACAATGCAGTTGCAGATTTAAAAGACTCTCGTCAAATTGTACGCTGGGCATTCCAACACAAGGCAGGCGAAGTTGCAGACCAAGTATTTGAATGTGGTGATAGATTTGTTGTTGCAATGTTAGCAGAAGTAAATCCAAAAGGTAACAAATCTCTAGAAAACGTTAAATCTGATGTTAAATTAGCAGTTATGAATGCTAAAAAAGCAGAAAGCATGATTGCTGATATGCAAGCAAAACTAGCTGGTTCTGATGATATTTCAGTTTTAGGTCAAGTTAAAACTGCTGATAACGCTACTATGAATAGTGCGTTTATCCCAGGTATTGGTAGAGAACCTAAAGTTGCTGGTGCAATCCCATCTTTAATTACAGATGGTGGTATTAAATATGTTGCTGGTAATAACGGTGTTTATGTATTAAAACTAAACAACGCACCTGCAGCTGGTGAAATTAATATTCAATATGAAATTAACAATTTATCTTCTCGTACTCCTTATCAAATGATGATTTTTGAAGCTCTTAAAAATCAATCAGAGGTAGAAGATAATCGTGTTAACTTCTATTAATCAGAAACTTATAGTAATATAAAGGGGCTGACTGAATACGTCAGCTCCTTTTTTGTCCAAAAAAAATGTCAAAAAAATGAATACCTTAAACGAAAGTCAGTATAATGCTGTAATGTACAATTCAGGGCCATCTCTTATTATTGCAGGAGCTGGTTCTGGCAAGACGCGTGTACTTACATACAAAGTGGCTCAACTACTTCGTGAAGGTTATGCCCCAAATTCTATTCTTGTTCTTACTTTTACTAATAAGGCTGCGAGAGAAATGAAGTCTCGTATCACAAGTATGGTAGATCCTCACTTGGCTAGATATGTGGCAATGGGAACCTTTCACTCACAGTTTTCACGCATTCTAAGGGATGAGCATGAGTATATAGGTTTAACTCGTGATTTCACTGTTTATGATACTACAGATACTAAAAGTTTAATTAAGAGTATTGTAAAACAGATGGAACTGGATGAAAAATTATACACGCCCAATGTGGTAGCAGGAAGAATTTCATCTGCCAAAAATAGATTAATTACACCTGATAAATACGGAGATAAAGAGGGTGTAACATACGATGTACTTCATAGAATACCAAAAATAAAGAATATTTTCAAAGAATATGTAGAAAGGTGTAAAATCGCCAATGCTATAGACTTTGATGATATGCTTTTGTTGATTTATAAACTTTTTGTAGAACATCCCGAAGTTTTAGAAAAATATCAGGAGAAATTTCAATTTATACTTATTGATGAGTATCAAGACACAAATTTGGCTCAATATAAGATTATAAAACTTCTTGCAGATAAACATCACAGAGTTTGTGTGGTTGGAGATGATTCTCAAAGTATTTATTCCTTTAGAGGCGCAGATATTAGTAATATTCTTCAATTTCAGAATAATTATCCAGAAGCAAAATTATTCAAGTTAGAAAAAAATTATCGTTCTACAGAGAATATAGTTAAAGCAGCAAACTCATTAATAAAGAAGAATAGTCAACGTATTCCTAAAACTCTTTATTCTGATAATGGAAGTGGTCATCTGATAAAAGTATATAATCCATCTTCTGAACTAGAAGAGGCTGATACAGTTGTTAGGCAGATTACCAGAATAAATAGAGACGAAAATGTTTCATACAATAATTTTGCAGTTCTTTATAGAACAAATTCACAATCTCGTGTAATAGAAGATAAATTAAGGAAGGCAAGGATTCCATATGCTATTTATGGTTCACTATCTTTCTATCAACGTAAATCTGTGAAGGATATGTTGGCATATTTGCGTTTGGTGGTAAATCCTTGTGATGATGAGTCTTATCTTCGTGCAATCAAAACCCCAAGTAAGGGTATAGGAGACACAACACTAGAGAGATTGCACAATTCTGCTATAGAAAGAGGAATTTCATTACTAGATGCTACAGATGATTTAGGTGGTACAGAAATTAAAGCGGCAGCTGGTAAACGACTTATTGCATTTACAGAGGGGATAAGAAAGCTTAGGGTTGATATGAATGAACTAAGTTTGGAGGATTTAACCAAAAAGATATTGGATTTTAGTGGGTTGGTTCCTTATTATTCTGCTGAGACACAAGAAGATGAGGATGCAAAGGAAAATATTCTGGAATTGATCAATAATATCGCTCAATATGTGGAAGAAAAAGAGGAGAATGATGAAATTCCTTCTTTGTCTGGCTTCTTAGCTGATGCTGCTCTACAAACAGATGCTGATACCGAGGAAGATGTAAATGCCGAAAAGGTATCAATTATGACAGTGCATGCTTCTAAGGGGTTGGAGTTTGATTATGTGTTTATTGTTGGAGCAGAAGAAGAACTTTTCCCTTCGCCTCGCTGTGTTTCTGACGATGAGATAGAAGAAGAACGTAGACTTATGTATGTGGCAATAACACGTGCTGCTAAACGTTGTTTTATTCTTTATACAAAATCAAGATTTAGATTTGGCAAGACAGTTTATCCTATAAAGAGTAGATTTATTTCTGAAATTGACGACCAATATCTAGAAATGGGTAATTCGTTTATAGAAAGAAATAGAACTATTTCTACACCAACACATATTAGTTCGTCTTATAGCAGACCTATTACTTCAAATCCTAGTTTACATAAATTGATAAAACCTAGTGTAGGAATAGGTGCAATGGCATCTGATGATGCTTCTAAAGTAAAGGTAGGAGATAAGATAGAACATAGTCACTTTGGAGTGGGAGAAGTGCTGGAGTTGATTGATGCACCTTCTGGTCGTCAGATGAGAGTGAATTTTGATAAACAAGGTGTAAAACTAATGATATTAAAGTTTGTAAAATTTAAAATAATAGGTTAGTTTTTTCGTTTTAATAATATTGAAGAAATTATTTATCATATTATTAATTTTCGTTAGTATCCCGGTATGGGCTAGTAGTGAAAAAAAAGTTACAGGTTTTGTGCGCACAGAACTTGGAGAACTAATGTCGTATGTAGATATACATAATGCGGACAATACGGTTTTTGCAATAACAGATAGCACTGGTAAGTTCACATTAACAGCAAAACAAGATACTATAACTTTGTTTTTCAGTCATTTAGGCTATATTGAAGAAAAATTGTTTATTAAGTTTTACAATGCACCTGAGAGATTTGTAAACGTTGTTTTAAAAGAAGAAACTCAAGGATTAAGTGGTATTTTGGTGCATGGTGAAAAATTTCAATATACCACTGCGCAGACTGTAGATTTAAGCAATCTTCCAGTATTGCCAGAGGCTTCTGGTGGTGGCATTGAGTCGCTTATTAAGACTTTTCAAGGAGTAAGCTCAAATAATGAACTTTCTTCTCAATATTCTGTTCGTGGGGGTAGTTATGATGAAAATAGTGTCTATGTTAATGGTATAGAGGTGTATAGGCCTTATCTTGTAAGAAATGGGGAACAGGAGGGATTAAGTTTTGTGAACCCAGATATGACTGGAGGTGTGAATTTTTCTGCTGGTGGTTTTGATGCTTTGTATGGCGATAAATTATCTTCTGTATTAAATATAGAATATAGAAAACCAAGAAGTTTTGAAGCTGGAGTATCAGGTAGCTTTACTGGTGCTACAGCATACGTGGGTAGCTCAAATGAGAAATATTCACAACTTCATGGATTTAGATATAAGAATGCCTCTTTTATATTGGGAACATTACAAACCCAGGCTGAGTACAACCCAAATTTCTTTGATTATCAAACGTATATTACTTATAAACCACATGAAAAGGTAGAACTCTCTTTTCTTGGAAATATTTCACAAAATACCTATAATTTTGTTCCAGAAACTCGTTCGACAACATTTGGATCATTAAATGATATTCAGAATTTTACTATTTATTTTGATGGTCAAGAGAAAGATGTGTTCAGAACTTTCTTTGGAGCGTTGTCTGCCAAGTATCAAGTAAATGAAAAACTTAATTTGGGATTAACAGTTTCTTCTTTTTATACAGATGAGAGGGTAAGTTATGATATAGAAGGTGAATATTGGCTAAATAAGGTTTCTTCTATGGATGGTTCTGATTCTCAGCAAACTGGCGTAGGAAACTATTATGAACATGCTAGAAATACTATGGCTAGTGTGGTGGCAAAGGTTTCTCATGATGGTGTTTATTCTTTCAACAAAAATAATGATTTGAAGTGGGGGCTAGAGTATGTTTATGAAAGAGTAAATGAGAGTGTCAATGAGTGGGAATTGCGAGATTCTTCTGGATATTCTATTCCATATACTCCAGATGTCAATTTGTACTATAAATTGGCTGCTAATAATTATCTTTCTGAATCTAAAATAAGAGCATATATCCAAGATACATATCGCTGGCACTTGAATAAGGGTGGGATGATTTCTTTTACAGGTGGTGTGCGTATGAATTATTGGACATTTAATAATGAATTTACGATTAGTCCTCGCGCTGTAATTGCATATTTTCCTGATATTAAACCAGATATAAGGTTTAGATTTGCTGCTGGTTTGTATTATCAATCTCCTACCTATAAGGAAATTGTGGATACTGTGACTATAGGTGGTAATCTTACAAATTACTTAAATAGAGATATTCGTTCTCAAAGTTCTTTGCAGTTTATTGCTGGTATGGACTATTATTATAGAGTTTGGAATAGGCCGTTTAAGTTAACTGCAGAGGTATTTTATAAGTATTTAGATAATATCATTCCATATACTCTAGACAATGTGAGTATAAATTATATGGGAAAAAACTGTGCTCATGGTTATGCTGCTGGTTTTGATGTGAAACTCTTTGGCGAGGTAGTGCCGGGTGTGGACTCTTGGGTGAGTTTTTCGCTTATTAGAACTATGGAAGATATAGATGGCGATGGTCACGGATATATTCCAAGACCTACAGACCAATTGTATAATGTGTCGCTTTTCTTCCAAGATTATATTCCTGGTATTCCTCAATATAGAATCCATGTGTTGTTTAATTGGGCGCAAGGTTTGCCAACAGGTCCTCCACGTAGTTCTAAATATATAGCATCTAGTGCTCGTATGCCAGATTATAGAAGGGTGGACATAGGACTTTCAAGAAAATTTGAAAAGGGTAAAGATGCTTGGATGGGTCGTGGATTCTTTAAACCATTTAGAGAAATATTGGTTTCATTTGAAGTATTAAACTTGTTTGGATTTAATAATGTTAACTCATATTATTGGGTAACAGATATTTATAATATTCAATACGCTGTGCCAAATTATTTGTCTGGGCGTCAATTTAATCTTAAATTACAATTAAAATTTTAGAATATGTACAATTTCGTATTTTGGATAATTATAGCTATAGTTTTAGCTGAATTTGTATTAAATAGAGTGGTTTCTTACCTTAATTCTACTTGGTTTGGTAAGCCTATACCTGCAGAATTGGAAGAAATTTATGATGCAGAAAAGTATGCCAAACAGCAAAGGTATAGTATGACCAACTATAAGTTTAGTACTGTGATGTCTTCTATAAACATTGTTATATCTTTAGTTGCCTTATTTATTGGTTTCTATGGCTGGTTTGATGGTGTTTTAAGAGAAGTAATTAATGATCAAATTTTACTTTCTATAGCATTCCTTGTACTATTAAATGTAATATCTTCTATTATTGATATTCCTTTTACGTATTATTCAACATTTAAGATTGAAGAAGAATTTGGTTTTAATAAATCTACTCAAAAAACCTTTTGGCTAGATCAAATAAAAGAATTATTAGTTTCTGTAATAATTAATGCAGTTTTATTTGGTGCTATTACTGCCATTTACATTTGGATTCCAGAATATTTTTGGGTATTGGCATGGGCTGTACTTATGGTATTCACACTATTTATGACCATGTTCTATTCACAACTTATAGTGCCTTTATTTAATAAACAAACTCCACTTGAAGAAGGCGAATTGAGAACTGCGATAGAAGATTTTGCAAAAAAGGCAGATTTTAATCTTACTAATATCTTTGTGATGGATAGTTCTAAACGTTCTACAAAGGCTAATGCTTATTTTACTGGCTTTGGTCCTAAAAAACGTATAGTTTTATTTGATACTTTAATAGAGAAGTTGACAACAGAGGAGATTGTGGCGGTGCTTGCTCATGAGATAGGTCATTACAAACACAAACATATTATAGGTTCATTGATTAAATCTGCTGTGATTTCTCTATGTATGTTTGCACTACTTGGATATTTTGTATCTTCTGAGGCTCTTACTGTAGCTTTGGGTGGTAGTGAGGTGTGTTTCCATTTAGGCTTTTTTGCATTTATGATGATTTATAGTCCTGTATCTATTTTATTAGGTATCTTGACTAATATGTCTTCTCGTAAAAATGAATATCAGGCTGATGCTTTTGCAGCAAAATATGGTTTGGGTGATGCTTTGTGTTCTGCTCTTAAGAAAATTTCTTCTGAAGCGTTATCAAATCTTCAACCACACCCAACATTTGTATTCTTCAAATACTCACATCCAACTTTGTTACAACGCATTAGAAAAATTAAAACTATGTAATAATTGCAGTTAAGAGATTAATTCTTCACTTCGCGCTCAAATTAACCCTTAACTGCTAATCCAAATTCAATATGAAAAATTTTACGGTTTCGACGGCGGAGAGTTGTACTGGTGGAAATATAGCGCATCAGATTACACTTGTGGCAGGAAGTTCTGCTTATTATGTGGGCGGAGTGGTGTCTTATGCCCATGAGGTGAAGATAAATACACTTGGTGTGCCTGCAGAATATATAGAGCAGAATGGTGCTGTGAGCAAACCTGTTGTGGAAGCAATGGCAATGGGTGTACGCAAAATTACAAATAGCGATTATTCTATTGCTACATCTGGTATAGCAGGTCCGGGAGGAGGAAGTGCAGAAAAACCTGTTGGTACTGTTTGGATGGCAGTGGCCGACAGAGAAAATGTTTATAGTCAGTTATGTAAATTTGATGGCACTCGTGCAGAGGTAATATCTCAAGCCACAGAAGCTGCATTTGAACTATTCAGAGAGAAATTTGGATTCCCACTCGCTCATGGTAAATAATAAATTTTCAATGGTATAAAACTCGTGGTGATGTGTATTTAGGTATAAGTCCCATTTACCATCACCTTTTATATTTATTAAAAGTGGAGAGTTTTCTGTTATTTTATAACCATTTCTAAGTAGTGCTCTTTCTGTCCAATAATAAAATATTCCTTTGTCGCCACTAAGGCTCACTTCTTTACTGGCAGAGTAGTTCATTCTAAATCCACCTGTGGTTTCGTCGAAACGGAAATGCTCTGTTCCAAACGTTTTTTGAAGGCTGCCACTTAAAATTAAATCTTCTGGCAATCCTCTTGTAAGTTTGTTTGGAGTCATCATCCATATTTTATCTGCCACTTGTAGGGTAAGTTCCAATTCGTGTGTAGAAAGCAGAATAGCTTTTTTAGTTTTGCGTGCCAAACTTTGCAGAAGTTGCATAATTTCTATGGTATTAGGCAAGTCTAGATGCGATGTTGGCTCGTCGAGGAAGATAATAGGGGTGTCTTGTGCCAAAGCTTTGGCTATCATGGTGCGCTGTTTTTCCCCATCGGAAAGTGAACTATACCTATAATCTTTTTTATGTGAAAGATGAACTGCATTAATAGAGTCATCTATTATTTTCTTATCCTTGTCAGAAAGTTTTCCAAACAAATTTGTGTATGGGAAACGTCCCATTTCTACAATTTCACTCACTTTAAGCGAACCTGTAGGCATGGTGTCTGTTAGTACCCAAGAAATAAGTTTAGACTTCTCGGCAAGTGAAATATCATTTAATTTTTTATTTTTAATCTCAATTCTACCGCCTAAAGCATCTTGCAAACCTACAAGTGTGCGTATAAGCGTAGATTTCCCGCATCCGTTTGGCCCAATAAGACATACCATTTCACCTGCATATAGGCTGAGCATAAGATTTTTAGCTATGAATGTATTGCCATAGCCAATATCTAGTTTTTTAGTATTTAGTATTACTTCTGCTTCCATTATGAGTGAAGATGTCTGTTTTTAAATATTACCCAAAGTATAATAGGTGCGCCAATAAGCGAACTTACAGAGTTGATTGGTAGTACAGAGTCTGACCATGGCATTTGCGAGATAATGTCGCAGAGAGTAAGTAGGCTCGCGCCAACAATGATACATGCAGGAAGAACTATTCTATGATCTGATGTGCGGAATATTCCTCTTACAATATGTGGGACTGCCATGCCGATAAAGGCAATAGGTCCTGTAAATGCAGTTGCTGTACCAGCGAGTAGGCAACACAAAATAATCACAGTGATTTTAATTCCACTTATAGATACGCCTAAGCCCATTGCATAGCGTTCGCCAAGTAGTAATGCGTTGAGTTTTTTAGGCAGAAATAGCGAAATAATAAGACAAATGATAATAATTGGAGCCATTACTTTTAAAAAATCCCAAGTAACAGAACTTAAACTACCCATGCTCCACATTACGAATAGTTTTAGTGAGTCGGCGTTGCTTGCACTTTGAAGAACATTTACTACAGAACCAGCAATGCTACCAAACATCATGCCTACTATGAGTAATGAAACAGTGTCGTTCACCTTGCTAGAAACTGCTAAAACGAGTAGAAGTACGAGCAGAGAACCTATGATTGCTGCGCCAACTTGTGCCCAAGCGCTTGCAACAAGTGCTGCTGGCAGAAACGTACCTCCCATAAGCAGTAATGCCACTCCCAAACTTGCACCAGAACTAATGCCAAGTACGTATGGTCCAGCTAGTGGGTTTTGGAAAAGTGTTTGCATATAAAGACCTGCCACTGCTAGTGCAGAACCTGTGAGTAGGGCAGTTATAGCCTTTGGCAAACGGAATTCGCAGATAATGTGCCAAAGTCTTGTGTCATTGGCTTCGCCCGAGAATATTTCTTGTATTTCAGAAAGTGAAATGTGTACATTCCCTAGGATTAAATCCAAAGAGAAAAATGCTAGGCATAAAAATGACCAGAAAATTAAAAGCAATATGTTTGATGTGTTTTTCAAAATTCCTAATTACTAATTCCTAATTAGCAAACGTGTTTTGCTAGTTAACTCTTCCCAGCTATATTTTTGTTTTTCTGTGCGAATATGTGGCAAAAACTCTGCTGTTCTGTCATTATTATAGAAATCTACAATGGCATCTGCTACAGCTTTTGGATCCACTTCTGTTACATAACCTACCTTGCCATGAGGCACAATCTCTGCCAATCCGCCCACGTTGGTTACAAGCATTGGCTTTTCTAGTTGGTATGCCACTTGTGTTACACCACTTTGGGTGGCAGTTTTGTATGGTTGCGCCACAATTTCTGTTGCAGAAAAATAAATAGAAACTTGGTCTGTAGGAATAAATTCTGTAAACCAATGAATTCTGCCTTCAAGATTTAGTTGCTTTTCAAGGCGTTTATACTTCTCAGAATTGTTGTAAAATTCGCCTGCAACAATAAGTTTTATATCATTTGGCAAATATTTAAATGATTCCATCAAAATATCTAAGCCTTTATAGTCACGGATAAAACCAAAGAAAAGCACGTATTTATATTTTGGATCAAGTCCCAATTTCTCGCAAGCCAATTTTTTATCACATGTTTCTCCGTAAATATTATATACAGGATGTGGAGTGCACACTTTTGGTTTGTTTTGCTTGTCAAACTTATTTACGTCGTCCAAAACCGATTGAGAAAGGGTTATGAAACCATCTACTGAGTTTACAAAGTATTTACCCAAAGTAATATCGCCAATACGTTTTTCGTGTGGAATCATATTATCCACTATGGCATAAACCTTGGTGTTTTTGTTTTTGCGAATAATTCTGCTTATTGTACCTAGGCATGGGGCCATAAATGGAAGCCAAAATCTTACAAGCACTAGGTCGTAGTCCTCTTTGCGTATTCTTCTACCCACACTAATCCAATTGAATGGGTTTACAGAATTGACTGTGCGTGAGATATTTAAATCCTCTGGCGCAGGGTCTGTGCTATATTGAGTAGTGCCAGGGAAAAGAAAAGAAGGGTATTGGAGAGTAAATGTTTCAAGTTTCACCTCTTCTCCTTCTTTAATAAATTGGCGCGCCATACATTCGTTGAATGTAGCAAGACCACCACGATATGGATATGCTGGACCGATAAATAGAATTTTCATAAACACAAAGATAATATTTTTCGTTGAGATTAGATTAAAAAGTTGTAATTTTGTGGTATTAATTAGGAATTAGGAATGAGGAATTATATTCTATTTATATTATTATTGTTACTTTCAGGTTGTGTGGGTAAGGATGAATCTGGGGGTGCGTCAGCACAACTCCTCACTCCTCACTCTTCATTCCTCACTAATACTGAATATGCACATAACTTCAATATCGAGCACTGCGAGGCCTACACTAAACTCACTATTTTGTCTCCTTGGGAAGAAAATACAGTGCTAAATACTTATTATTTAGTAAAAAACGATAGTGTTGTTGTACCAACTGATGGAGTACGAATAAAAGTGCCAGTGGAGAATGTTGCTGTAAATTCTTGTTCTCATGTGGCATATATAGATGCATTGCATAAGGTGGAAGATATTGTTGCGAGTACGGATCCCGGTTATGTTTATAATGAAAACTTTAGAAGTCTACTGAGTGAAGGAAAAATAGAAAACCTAGGTGGTGCATATGATATGAATTTTGAAAAAATTCTGAAGGTGTACCCTCAGGTGCTTATGGTTACGGGCTTTAAAGGTGTGGATAATATTGCGGTTAGGACTCAAGGGGCTGGCATCCCTGTGGTTTATAATTATGAATGGACAGAGAAAACCGTGCTTGGTAGAGCGGAGTGGATAAAACTTTTTGGAGAACTATTTGATTGTCGTGACAGGGCAGATAGCATTTTCAATGAGATAAAAACAGAGTATTTAAAGTGTGCGGAATTGGCAAGCAATGCAAAGAATAAACCTACGGTATTAAGTGGTACTCCATATAAAGGTACTTGGTATGTGCCTGGTGGTAAGTCTTTTATGGCAGAGTTTTATAGAAATGCAGGTTTAGATTATTATTATAAAGATAATAAGGATAATGCTAGTTTGGCATTGAGTTTGGAAACTATTATAGGTAATTTCTTGGATGCTGATATTTGGGTGGGTGTGGATGTAAAGTCACTTGAAGAATTGAAAGCACAAGATGAAAGAATGATGATATTTAGGTCAATTAAAAATAATAAGGTATATCATCATTTGAATAGGGTTACTCCAACTGGTGGTAATGATTTTTGGGAGTCGGCTATGCTTCGTCCTGATATTCTCCTAAAGGATTTCATTTACATAGCACATCCAGAGCTTTTGCCAGATTGGGAGTTGTATTATTTAGGAATAGTCAACTAAAATTTAATTGTTAGCTTTATTTCTTTAAGGTACGGTCGGCACGCCGACCTATCCCTCCCACGACATACGTCGCGGGCCCCTCCCGTTCACGAGACCACGGGCGGTCACGCCTCAGAAATAAACTAACAATTAATATTCAATTAAATGTTCTCACTCACTGAGCTTGTCGAAGTGCCCGATTCACCAAATTACCAACAATATTACAATTGTTGAAAACTTTTTTGATTTTTCTTACGTAAAAATTTGTGTATTAATAAAAAAATTACTTCCTTTGCACACTGAAAATTAGGAATAACAAAAAACAAATATAGCAATGTCAAAAGTTTGTCAAATTACAGGTAAAAAAGCGGGTATCGGAAACAACGTTTCTCACTCAAAAAGACGTACTAAACGTAAATTCGATGTCAATCTTTTCACCAAGAAATTTTACTGGGTGGAACAAGAC
>JAEIGA010003180.1_pt1 | contig 25838 bp, 33 predicted proteins | sample 9270691 | NCBI WGS metagenome assembly JAEIGA01 (sample SAMN17057246, study PRJNA624740) | gut metagenome | biome: biome; isolation source: fecal sample | host: Bos grunniens | place: China: Xizang | collected 2019
ATTTCTTCCATTTTTATTAAAGTCCTTAGAAAAATGTTTTTGCCTTGTTAATCGCTTGGCACAAAATATCTATATCTTCTTTGGTATTATACAAACCGAGACTAGCTCTGACAACAGATTCATATCCCATGCGGCGTACAAGAGGTGCGGCACAATGATGACCTACTCTTACCGAAACACCCTCTTTATTTAGGATAAAAGCCAAATCTTGCGGATGAATTTTATCTACAACAAATGAAAAAACTCCGCCTTTGTCTTTGGCTGTGCCAATCATTTTAAGGCCTTTGATTTGAGATAGTTTTTCCGTTGCATAACGAGTTAATTCTTTTTCGTGTTTGGCAATATTTTCCAGCCCCAAATTCATCATATATTCAAGAGCCTTACCTAAACCTATGGCTTGAACAATAGCCGGTGTTCCGGCCTCAAATCGAGCCGGCGGAACATCAAAAGTCGTGGTTTGATAGGTTACGATATTTACCATATCGCCACCATATTGATAAGGAGGCATGGTATCTAAAATATCATATTTACCATACAGCACACCTATTCCGGTCGGTCCGTAAGTTTTGTGACCGGAAAAAGCCAAAAAGTCACAATCCATATCTTGAACATCTATTTTTTGATGAACAGCCAATTGGCAAGCATCAACTAAAACTTTGGCACCGACTTTATGTGAAACCGATATTATCTTTTTTAGCGGTAATATTGTTCCCAAAACATTGGACATTCCGCTTACGGCAACAAGTTTAGTTTTGCCTGAAAGCATATTTTTAAATTCATCAAAATTAAATGAGCCGTCATCGTTTATTTTGCAAATTTTTAATTCAAAACCTATTTCATCGCGCAAAACCTGCCATGGTACCAAATTGGCGTGATGTTCAAGCTCGGTAATAATAACTTCGTCAATTTTGCTTAAAAACTTTTTACCCCAGGTTGATGCAACCAAATTGATTGCCTCGGTAGCATTGCGAGTAAAAATAATCTCATCGGATTTGACCGAATTTATAAACTTTTGCACCGTTTTACGAGCTTGCTCATATTTATAAGTTATTTCTTCGGACAAAAGATAAGAACCGCGATGAACATTGGCATATTCTTTGGTGTAAATATCAACCATTGCGTCAATTACGCATTTGGGTTTTTGAGCCGAAGCGCCGGAATCAAGAAAAGTATTAGGCTTGTTATTTACCTTAATGTCAAATATAGGAAAATCTTTTCTTATTTTTTCTACATTATACACCATCGTTTTGCCCTTGTTTGTCAATCATTCACTTTTAGTGCTATCTAATGATAATTTAATCCATTCAATGATTTTTTCATCATCTACTTTAGCAATAACATCGTTAAGATAGGCCTCTATCAACAATTGTTTAGCCTTGTCTTCACTAATTCCGCGTGATTGCATATAAAAAAGCTGTTCTTTATCCAATTCGCCACAAGCCGAACCATGCGAACATTTGACATCATCAGCAAAAATTTCTAATTCGGGTTTGACATCTATTTCTGCTTCATCAGTTAACAGCATGGCTTTATGAAGCTGGTAGCCTTCGGTCCTGATGGCATTTGGCGCAATATGAATTTTACCTCGGAAAACTCCTTTGGCCTGACCGCCGACAACACCTTTAACCAATTGCGATGAAGTTGTGTGAGGCTTCAGGTGTTTGATATCAGTTGTGGTGTCAATGGTTGCCCAACCGTTCATAATATAAGCGGCATCGACACAAGCCGAAGCACCTTCTTCAGATAGCAAAACGCAAGTCTCGTTTCGAGCCATATCGGCACCTTTTTGCAAGCAAAAACTTTTATATGAACCACCGCCGGATACTTTTACGGCGTTGTATGCAATATGGCCGGCCTTAAAAGCTTCGTCTTGGAGTTTGTAGTGTTTAAGCGAAGCATTCTCATCAACATAAATCTCGTTTACCACATTCATAAAATAGGTTGATTTAACTTTTCCTTCATAGCCGAATGTTTCAATAATTTTCAAAGAAGAATTTTTTTCCAACTCTATCAAATTGCGCAAATTGAACAAATCATTTCTGTCTGTACAAATCGTATCATAGACTATGGCTAAGGGCTTTTTGATATCAACATTTGAACTGATGTGAATGTATACGCCTTCATTTAAATATGAAGTGTTTAGAGCTACAAACGGGTTGTTATTTATGTCGGCAATCAATGATATTTTTTCACGAACTTTGGGCTTAAACATTATTGCTTCGATAATAGGCGTCACCTCTATACCTTGAGGCAAATTTGATTTAAAAGGATTAAAAACACCATTAGTAAAATTGATTTGATAACAGTCAAACGGCAAAGTCTTGTTTGGTGAAATACCTATCAAATTTGACGGCGTGTAAGAAAACGAGTTAGCTAAAAATCGATTTGGTTTGGTATATTTCCATGCTTCTGTTTTGGCTGTGGGAACACCTTGAGAAATAAAAGCGTCGCGACCTTTGGCTCTTAAGTCTTTGAGCCAAGGAATTTCATCGCCAATCAATTTTGCATTTTGCAACAAGCTATTCATTCTTTTTCTTTCACAAATCCGGCGTAGCCTTTTTCTTCTAATTCGAGAGCCAATGTTTTATCTCCGGTTTTAACAATTTTACCGTCAGCATAAACATGAACAAAATCGGGAACAATGTAGTTAAGCAATCTTTGATAGTGAGTAATTACCAAAAGTGCATTTTCTTCATTGTGAAGAGCGTTTACACCCTCAGCAACCACACGCAAAGCATCAATATCCAGGCCGGAATCAGCCTCGTCAAGAATCGCCAATACAGGTTTTAGTACCGACATTTGTAAAGTTTCCAAACGCTTTTTTTCACCACCGGAAAAGCCGACATTTACGGCACGCTTTATCATCTCGGAATCAAGTCCCAATTTTTTGCCTTCGCTTTTTACCATTTTGATAAATTCCATGGTATCAAGCTCGCTTTCACCTTTGTACGAGCGGATAGCATTTACGGCGTGCTTCAAAAACGAGGTTACCGGAACGCCGGGAATCTCAACCGGATATTGCATGGATAAAAACAAACCTTCACAAGCTCTTTCTTCGGGGGACAAGGCTAATAAATCTTTTCCCTTAAACCTTACTTTACCGGAAGTTACATAATATCCGGGCTTTCCGCAAAGTACATTAGATAATGTCGATTTTCCGGCACCGTTCGGTCCCATAATAGCGTGAATTTCTCCGGCATTTATGGTTAAATTAAAGCCTTTGATAATGTCTTTTCCGTCAACACCGGCGTATAAATCTTCAATTTCGAGTAAAGGGGTTGTCATTATTTTTTATCCCAATCATTTAGACGTTGTTCAATAACTTTTATCTTATCTTTTTTGTAAGCTTCTACTTTTTCGGCAATTTTATAATTTTCTTTCAATTGTTCCAGCATAATCTCAACATCTGCTGTTTCTTCAATAATCTCGGCTATATTATTTTTCTTGCGATTGATGTTTTTTAAGACCTCTTTCATCAACTCGCTCATTTCTTCAACAACCATTAACATTTGAGCTTGTTCGCCCCAAGTTTCCAAAGCTCTTTTCAAAACAGGGTTAGTCATTATCCTACACTTCCTTCCAAACTTATGTTTATCAATTTTGCAGCCTCAATAGCAAATTCCATAGGCAAATGCTGCATAACTTCCTTACAGAATCCGTTAACAATAAGGCTGACAGCCTCTTCTTCACCGATACCTCGGCTCATACAATAAAACAACTGTTCATCGGATATCTTAGATGTGGTAGCTTCATGCTCAAGTTTAGCTGTTTTGTTTCTGTTTTCAATATATGGAACGGTATGCGAACCGCAAGTTGTACCAATAAGCAAGCTATCGCATTGAGTATAGTTTCGGGCATTGTCAGCCGAAGGAGAAACTTTTACCAGACCGCGATAGGTTTGATTGGAGAATCCGGCAGAAATACCTTTGGAAATAATTTTTGAAGTGGTATTTTTACCGATATGAATCATTTTAGTACCAGTATCAGCCTGTTGTTTATTGTTAGTAATTGCCACCGAGTAAAACTCGCCCGACGAATTATTGCCCTGCAATACACAAGACGGATATTTCCAAGTAACCGCCGAACCGGTTTCAACCTGTGTCCATGAAACTTTTGAATTTTCGCCACGACAAGCCGCACGCTTGGTCACAAAATTATAAACTCCGCCTTTACCCTCGGCATCTCCGGGGTACCAGTTTTGAACGGTTGAATATTTGACTTCGGCATTATTTAAGATCACAATTTCGACAATGGCGGCATGAAGTTGATTTTCATCGCGTTGCGGTGCGGTACAACCTTCTAAATAAGAAACATAGCTGTCATCATCGGCAATTATCAGGGTGCGCTCAAATTGTCCGGTGTTTTTGGCATTTATTCTGAAATAGGTTGATAATTCCATAGGGCATTTTACCCCTTTGGGAATATATACAAATGAGCCGTCGGTAAATACTGCCGAATTTAGACAAGCGTAAAAATTGTCGGTGTAAGGAACCACCGAGCCAAGATATTTTTTCACTAATTCGGGATGTTCTTTAACCGCTTCGGAAATCGAACAAAAGATTACACCTTGTTCAGCCAATTTGGCGCGATAGGTTGTAGCAACCGATACGCTGTCAAAAACCGCGTCAACAGCGACCACACCGGCCAAAACTTCTTGTTCCTTTAGCGGAATACCGAGCTTTTCATAGGTATCCAGAAGCTCTTTATCAACCTCGTCCAAGCTTTTTGGTGCAACTTTTTGTTTGGGCGCCGAATAATATGACAGGCTTTGATAGTCTATTTTTTCATAATCAAGCTTTGCCCAAGAAGGCTCTTTCATTGTTTGCCAAAATTCAAAAGCCTTTAGTCGCCAATCACACAGCCATTCAGGCTCGCCTTTTTTGGCTGATATCATACGAATTATATCAGCACTTAGGCCACAAGGAATCGTATCGGCTTGTATATCGGTAACAAAGCCGTACTTATATTTATCGCCCGAAGCGTCGGTTAAATTTAATTCATTTTCTTTATTCATCGCGCTTTAGAAATTAGTGTTTTTTTTTATTAAAATCAACCTCTATTTTACATAAAAACTTAAGATTTAGAAAATATTAAGGGTTAAGTGCTAAATCTTTTAGCGTAAAGCTTTATAAAAAGGTCAAACAACTAAAGATGAATTGCTGCAAATTTTTGATATGCGCATTGTTTTTTATGCTTAGCGCCTGCTCGACAGATGTTAAGTTGTTTGGCCGTACCCTGTGGGGAAGATCATACAGCGGAGAGCGTCCGACAGTAATCACGATAAAAAAAGGCGATACTTTATACAGTATTGCCAAATTTCATGAAGTTCCTATTCGCGAAGTTATCGAAATAAACAATTTTAAGCCGCCTTATATATTAAAAGAAGGACAAATCGTAAAACTTCCAAAAGCAAAATATCATATCGTCGAAAAAGGAGATACGGTTTACAACATTTCAAAAAGGTATGATGTTGACAGATCAACTCTTAGCCGAACAAACAATTTGTCAGCTCCTTATACTTTGAAAATAGGTCAAAAACTTCTTATACCCGGAAGTATTGTTACCAATACGGCTTACCGACCGATAGAGCGCGAAAATGCTTCGGGAATAACACCGGCAAAAACCACTAAAATATATCGAACTTCGTACCAAAAAGATTATATCTCGGCAAAAGCTAAAAAGAATCGTAAAAACAAGTTTGCTTGGCCGGTAAAAGGCAATATTATTTCAAATTATGGCCCTATTGCCAAAGGTCGAAATAATGATGGCATAAACATAAAAGCGCCTAAAGGAACTCCGGTTAAGGCAGCCGATGACGGAATCGTCGCTTATGCCGGAAATGAATTAAAAGGTTTTGGCAACTTGATATTGATTAAACACTACGATGGGTGGGTAACAGCCTATGCGCACACAGAATCGATGAATGTCAAAAAAGGTCAGAAAGTGCTAAAAGGAGCAACAATTGCCAAAGTCGGAACTTCGGGCGGTGTTTCCACACCTCAACTTCACTTTGAAACTCGTGCCGGTAAAAAGGCCTATAATCCGAGAGCATACTTAAAATAATCATTTTTTTTAAAACTTGAAATTTTTTGATTTATTTTTTCGAGAATTATACTATCATAAAAAAAGAATGAGTATTGTTGTTTAACACTTGGGACTTTTGATGAGTAAAATTTCAATTATAATTCCTTGCTATAATCAAGAAAAATATATTGCCGAATGCCTTGATTCTGTTTTGGCTCAAACTTTTGATGACTATGAGGCAATTGTAATTGATGACGGTTCAACCGATGGTTCGGTAAAAATAATTGAAGAATACTTAAAAAAATCTGATAAAATTCGCCTTATAAAACAAACTAATCAAGGAGTTATCGCAACAAGGAATAATGCGGTAAAGCAAGCAACAAGTGAGTATATTTATTTTCTTGACGGTGATGACATAGTTCACCCAAAAGTTTTAGAAAAATCGTATCAAGCTATTGAATCGGGTAAAGGCGATATTATCAGTTGTAAATATCAAAACTTTTTCAATACCGATGAAATAGGTAAAGACAAACCGACCAACCGCTTCAGAAAACCGACTAAACTAAATATGGTTTTGCGTAATTGTATCACTAATTCGGCATTGTGTCGAAAGTCTGATTTTCTCAACTGTGGCGGGTATGATCCGGCATTTAGTGCAGGTTGGGAAGATTATGATTTGTGGCTTAATATGGTATTAAAGCACAACTTAAAAATTTATCGCATTGAAGAATTTTTATTTTATTATCGTTTGAAAGATGCCCACGAATCAAGAGATGTTAATGCCAACAAACGCCGCAAAGCGCTAAACCGGTTGATTCATAAAAAATATCCGCAAAAGCTGATTAGTGATATAATCGTCACATTTTGCCGATTTATTTTTCATAAAAAGATTACTCGCAATAGGAAACTTATAGTTAAAATATTTAAGATCCCGGTGTTTTATAAAAAGCTTTAATAAACAAAAACTAACCTTTCAAAAACTATATATTGATTTAATGCAACTTCAATTTAAAAAAATATCTGACTAGAAAATTATTCTTAAAGCACAAAAAAACAAACATATTCCAATACCTTTTCTATCGAATCACCGGAAAGATATAAAAACAACAAAAGGCTAACCTATGAGGTTAGCCTTTTGCCGACGGAGTTGTGGAAATTGTAGGCGTCTGTAACATCTTTGTTATTTAGCTCTAACAACATTTTCAATCCGTTTTTACTTTCAACTCCGTGTCGTCTGACATGGAGTTTGATAATTTCGGGGTTTTTACCTTTGAGAAGGTAATATTCCCAAATTTCGATATCCTCGGGCCTTGTAAGATATTCTCTTATATCCAGCAAAAGCTCGGAATACCCATTCAATTTTTCAACATCGCAACCTATAAGTCCGACTTTTTCGACAAAGGTTCTGAGTTCTGATTGAGCATTTTTACTAACCTCACCCGCTGTAATTCTTCGGATGAATTCCTTTTTGATAGTGGCGGAAGCGCCTTCATTGATTGCAAGCCAATACCAAAAATCAAAATCCTTTTCTGTCTCTTTTAGCAAATGGTCTGATAAAATATCAGATGATTCTGATGATTGGGAATTTTTGTAAAAAATCTTGATGACCTCAAGTTTGTTTTCAAAATCCAAGCACATCAGTCTCGACTTAAACGAGGACAACCTGACGGTTCCGGTTTCGTTGAACTTTCGATTAAGAGCTATCAATTTAATCTCGTCTAAACTCAAATCACTCATATCCACATAGCGAAGCATATCCAATACAAATGTGTCATGCAATTGGCTCAATATCAGCTCGCGCCGAAATTTTGGGAACGACGCAAACATCCTCATCTCATCACACAAAACTAAAGCCCATTCTTTGCGGATAGCTTTGATACCAAAGCTTGTGCAAACCTTGTCAATGTGTGCCATGTACTTTTCTGAAGCTTTGCTTGAAAAAAGACGAATAATCAGATAGAGCGCCGATTGAAAAAAGGCTCTGATGTTGAAGAAAAATAAACTAAGTCTCTCCATAATTTTATAGTTTTAACGGTTAATAATTAAAGTTGTATATCAAACCACCTAGCATTTTATTAAAAATATTGCAATATTTTTTTATTTTTAATGAGGTTTAAAAAGCGAAATTCCGAAAATTGTTTTAACAACTTTCGGAATCTCTTTCAGAATCTCTCAGCTTTATGGCTTATGATCCTTTTTGTAATGATTATATGCCTCAATAAGCATACTATCATTTTTTTCTAAGAGCCTTTGGATACCTTCCTCAGAATGAATGCCGTGTATGGCTATCATATCTCTGAGATTATAAACATCTGCATGGTCAAACAAATACTTCTCCCAAACAGCTATATTATCGGTATCAAACAAATGTTCTCTAAGCTCTGCTAACAATTGGTTGTAACCAAACCGATTAAGATTGCACTTGCCAAACCCCACCTCCAGCACATAGTCTTTCAACTCTCGCTTTGCTTTTGTGATGTTACTGCATCTCGAAACACTTCCTTGAAGAAGTAATGTTTCAGCAATGAATTTGTCGTGCAGGACCCTGTGAGAATCTCTGTTTTTTGCCAGATATGCAATGAACTCATAGTCATCACTGAACATATCCATGAGATATGTGGCTAACACAAAGTCAGGCTCTCCGAGATGAGATCTCATATAAAAGATCTTTAGCAACTCTTTTTTGTGCTTAACCAGAGAGTACAGCAAAAACTTCTTGAAGAAATTCATATCTTCATTCATTCCGAAATATCGGCGATTCAACATCAAAAGCTCAATCTCAATATTGGTAAAATGATCTTCAAGACCTTTTCCTTGCTTATTGAGTTCCTTTAGCATTTGATAAACAACATTATTACCGGCCTTGTATTCGTCAATAATAAGCTCCCGCCTAAAATTTTTAAGGGTGCACCAATGCTTCATTTTTTTGAGCATTACATCTTCCCATCCGTGTCGTAAAGACTTGATAGCAAAACGCTCTTCACAATTTAAAATGTGCTTTTGATATCGGCTTGCCAAAGCAGAGCTGAATAATGATAGAACAACATAGGTTGCCAATTGAAAAGCTGTTTGTATTCGAAACAGCAATAAACTAATAACTTTCATGATAAATAAATACTTAAAAGGTTAATAATTAAATTTTTATGCCGTTTTTGTATATTATTATTTCTTAATGCGCAATCATTTTTTGCAAAATAAATCAAAAATAACTTGTGATAGATTGAAAATTTTCCTATATAAGCTCTAATAAATGTTTTATATTGCTAAATAATGTTTAAATTTTTGGAGAAAAAATATGTTTATCAATCCAGCTTTTGCTCAAGCAACTACTACGGCGGCAGGCAGTTCGTCAATGACAGGTATGATTGTTCAATTGTTGCTTATTTTTGCAATTTTTTATATTTTGCTTATTCGCCCGCAACAAAAAAGAATGAAAGAACATGAAGCCACTTTGAACGCCATTAAAAAAGGCGACACAATCCTGACCGGTGGCGGTGTTTACGGCAAAGTTGTATCGGCTAATATCGAACAAAATGAATTACAAGTAGAATTAGCAAAAGATGTTGTGGTTAAAGTTGCTTTGGCAACTGTTCGTGATGTTGTTAAAGACGAAGTAAAACCTGCAAACAACAACAAAAAATCTAAAAAATAATATTTAAGGTAGTAAAAAGATGTACAAACTTTCAAGATCTCGTGTGCTAACAATTTTAGCCATTTGTTTGGTCGGTGTGTTTTTTGCCGTACCTAACATTGTACCTAATAAAGACGCTCTGCCAAAATGGTGGCAACCGATAAACTTGGGCCTTGATTTACAAGGCGGTTCAAACCTTTTGTTAGAAGTTAAAATGGACGAAGTATTAAAAGAAAGAATGGGCTCTATTGAAGATTCTGCTCGCCAAATTTTACGCGAAGGCCGTATCAGATATAAAAGCCTGACATCTAACGCTGATGAAGTAAGCGTTGTTGTAGAAAACACAGGTTCTCGTTCTAAGGCTGCTAATTTGTTTAGAAAAATTGATTCCGGTATCGAGGTTATTGAAACAGATGACGGTGCGTTAAAAATCAAATATTCTGATATTGTCTTGAACCAATTAAAGGCCAAAATAGTTGATCAATCTATCGAAATTGTCAGACGCAGAATTGATGAATTGGGCACCAAAGAACCGGTTATTCAATCACAAGGAACGAACAGAATCGTTGTACAATTGCCGGGATTACAAAACCCTGAGTATGTAAAAGTATTGCTCGGCAAAACAGCAAAAATGGCTTTTCACTTAGTTGACAGTACTGCCAGAGCAAGTGATGCCAAAAGAGGTATGCTCGGTGCAAAATACAAAATCGCTTATGGTGAAATGGGCGAGCCTTATGTGATTACTCGCAAACCGGTTGTTAGTGGCGAAAACCTGGTTGATGCTCAACCGTCTTTCCAAGAAGGTCAAGCCGTTGTATCGTTCAAATTTAACTCTTTGGGCGGTAAAAAATTCGGAGAAGCAACTAAGGATAATATCGGAGAACGCTTGGCTATTGTTTTGGATAACGAAGTCATATCAGCTCCGGTTATTCAATCTGCCATTATGGGAGGTTCGGGCGTAATTACCGGAAACTTTACCGTTAAATCAGCTAATGATTTGGCTTTGTTATTGCGTTCAGGTGCCTTGCCTGCTCCATTGGAAGTATTGGAAGAGCGTACAGTCGGTGCAGGACTTGGCGCAGATTCAATTAAAGCCGGCGTAATTGCTTCGATTATCGGCTTAGTATTTGTTGTATTGTTTATGCTTGGTGCTTATGGCTTATTCGGAATATTTACCAATGTTGCCGTATTTACTAACCTTGTTTTGATGTTGGGTATCTTGAGTGCTATGGGTGCAACATTAACCTTGCCGGGTATTGCCGGTATTATTTTGACGATCGGTATGGCGGTTGATGCTAATGTGTTAATCTTTGAAAGAATGAGAGAAGAAGTTAAACACGGTCGTTCACCTCGTGACGCTGCCGATGCCGGATTCAGAGAAGCTTGGGCAACTATTGTTGACTCTAACTTGACTACTTTGGTCGCTGCTTTGGTATTGTTCTATTTCGGAACAGGTCCGGTCAGAGGTTTTGCCGTTACTTTGGCAATCGGTATTGCAACCTCTATGTTTACTTCGGTTACAGTTACCAGACTTATAATTACCGCTTGGTTAAACAAATACAAACCAACAAGATTACCTATTTAAGTTAAAGGATTTAAGACTATGATTAAAATTTTCAGTTGGGTTACGAAAGACACTAATTTTGATTTTATGAAAACCAAAAAAATTACTTTTGCCGTGTCGACAATTATGGTGCTGTTATCCATTATTTGTATCGCGGTAAAAGGATTTAATTTCGGTATCGATTTTTCCGGCGGTATTTTAATGGAAATCAAATCGCCTGAAAAAATAAATGTTGAAGAATTGCGCTCTGAATTGGGCGTGCTGGATATTGATGACTTAAACCTGCAAGCCATCGGCGAAGAAGGTAATGAAATTGTTATTCGCGCACAAGCCAAAGACTTAGATGAAAAAGCTCAAATGGGTATCATCAACAAAATCAAAGAGACCTTGGGCGCAAAGTATGAATATCGCCGTATTGACTTGGTAGGTCCGCAAGTCGGTGATGAACTCAAAAAAGATGGTATTATTGCATCTGTATTGGCTGTGTTGGCTATTACAGCTTATGTATGGTTCCGCTTTGAATGGCAATTTGCCTTAGGTACAATTATCGGACTTGTTCACGATATTATCGTTACTTGCGGCTTGTTGTCTTTCTTTGGTCTCGACTTCAGTTTGACCACGGTTGCTGCTGTTTTGACACTGGCCGGTTATTCGGTTAATGATACTGTTGTTACCTATGACCGTATCAGAGAAAATCTGCAAAAATTTAAGAAAATGAATCAAACTGATTTGTTAAACAAAAGTTTGAACGATATTTTATCGCGTACATTTTTGACAGGTTTAACCACAATGTTTGCGGCTCTGGCCTTGTTAATTTGGGGCGGTGACACATTGCGCAGTTTTGCCTTTACAATCTTTTGGGGTGTAATTGTCGGAACATATTCTTCAATTTATGTTTCTACCGCATTTTTGACTCCGTTTGATTTAAGAGCAACTCAAGAAGCTCAGAATAATGTTAATCCTTTTGGTAATGTCCAATAGGAAGTATAAAAAAGGATATGTGATGACAAAAACGACTTGGAAACCAGGAACTATGCTTTTTCCCGTGCCCCCTGTAATGGTGACTTGCGGAACGATGGAAAAACCAAATGTTTTGACTATTGCTTGGACCGGAATTATCAATTCGGAACCTCCGATAACATATATCTCGGTTCGTCCAAGTCGTTTTTCGCACAAAATCATCAGCGAAACAAAAGAATTTGTTATAAATATTGCCAATTTACCCTTGGCTAAAGCTTGTGATTTTTGCGGTGTTAAATCCGGCAAATCAACCGACAAATTCAAAGAAATGGGCTTAGAGCTAGAACCTTGTACAAAGGTTAAAACACCTATGCTGAAAAGTGCTCCGGTTTCGCTGGAGTGCAAAGTTATAGGCACAAAATCTTTTGGCACTCACGATATGTTTTTGGCCGAAATATTAGCGGTTAATGTCGATGATAAATATATTGAAGAAGACGGAAGACTTGCTATTGAAAAGGCCGGACTTTTGGCATTTGCTCATGGCAGATATTATACTCTCGGCCGTGATTTGGGTGCCTTTGGATTTTCGGTTGACAAGACCAAAGAAAACAAAACAAAACCACGCAAATCCAAATTTATGGAAATATTAAGAATCGAAGAAAAAATCAAAGACGGCACCTTAAAAATTAAAGAAAAAAAACCATCTTTACAGAAACAAAAATCTAATAAAAACAGATTCGGCAAGCCCAAAAAAAACTTTTGGAATAAGAAAAAGCAACCTCTAAAGAAAGATAATTAAATGAAAGGTTTTTTCAATAAAATCAAATCTTTTATATCGAATCATAAAAAACTTACCGTTGCTTTGTCGGTTGCGTTTGTTTTGGTTGTCACAACAGGTATCTACCTTTATTTAGCGAATCGTGTACCTTTAAAATTTTTATCGTCATTGAGTGACGACCAACAAGTCGGTATCGGCAGATTTATCGGTAATGCATATCAACACATCTACGGTTATAAAACCGTGTGCAAAACCGCCGATGTGGTTTTAACAAAATATCCCGAAACTTATAGAAATATCGCAAAAGAAAATTTGGAATTGTTAAATAAAATCCTTACTAAAGATGACTTAAATCTTGAAGCTGCGATATATTTATTTATGCCTTATGAAAATTTACAAGCAGTAAATGCCTCATTGTATAAAGAACTTTTGGCTGTGGCCGGCGGTGACAAAAATGCGATTAAAAACGCCTGTATTTTATTGGAAGAACAGGCTGATTTGATTATTAGCGGAATGACAAAAGATTCGGCAAAAGAATTTAATGAAATTTTGCGTAGCGCCTTAAATTAAAATATTCATTCTGTTTTTTTCATAGAAATAATAAAAAAAATATTTACAGAAAAAAATTTTTTCTCTAACATTTTTATTGTAACAAATGTGTTAATATATAAAAAAGGAGACAAAATTATGAAAAAGACTTTGACCATTGGAGCCATAGCCTTAATGTTTGCTTTGCCTTCAAATGTATCTGCTCAACAACCTGCCGTCGGAGGTTATACCGGTCCTTCTGCAGTTAAGACCTTAACTGTGGCCGAGGCATTAAAACTGCGTGATGACACTCCGGTAGAATTGGTAGGAAAACTTGAAAAATCTCTAGGCGATGAAAAATATAATTTTGTCGATGAAACAGGCTCTGTCGTAGTTGAAATTGATACGGAAGATTTCCGCGGCGTAACTGTTAATGAAAAAGATGTTGTAAAATTAAAAGGCGAAGTTGATAAAGATTTGATGCATACCGAAATTGATGTCAACTTGGTTGAAAAAGTACAATAATCTGATCTGACAACGCATATTAAAATGGGGCAATTCAACGCCCCATTTTTTTTTAATTTAACATAGATTTTTTATATTTGAGAAATGCAATAAAATTGCTGAAGATTACAAATATTTCTAATAATCCGGCCCAATTTTTTATACTGATTTGATATGCTAAACAGGTAAAACTGTTCAATCCCCCTATAACTCGCATTTTTTGTGGTGATAACCACCAAATACAAAATAGATTTATCGACACTTGCAAAACTACTAATACGGATGATATCCCCACATAGGTATAAAATAATATAAAAAGATACAATCCTTGAAAAAACACATAACCAAGTAACCACCGCTTGTTTAATCTTTCTTTTATATTTGCAACGATTAACAAGAAAAAAACGCCGGCAAAAACATACGCTCCGCTCAACGAATCTAAACAATAAAGGCCTAACACCGTCAAAACTTTTGATAATAAGTCAAGCAAAAGCATTGTCTTTTTTTGTTTCATAAAACGGCTTAAGCAATAGCAACCATAGTTTAATGTTGTAAATAAATATCCTAATAAAGTCATATTACTTGTTCTTTTTATAACATTTTATTATGTCTGTTAGAAAAGGAATAGTTATATTTTTAACCTTGTCCTGATTGTTAAAAAAATCTCGAAATTCTTTTTTTATCTCTATTTGAATAATGTTTGGCTTATTAAATATTTTTTGATATCGGCCAGTAAGACCTTTTAGACCGCAGTAGTCCGGATGATTTACAATTGTTCTCAAACCATATTTTTTAGCAATTTGAACTATTTCTTGTAAATAAGGATAATTTTTTTCTTCAAATTCACCTATACCAAGACAAAGATCGTAATCAATATCTTGATTGAAGCCATGTATATCTAAAAAATAATGTTCTTCAATATTATGATTGATTATCCACTCGGAAATAAGTGCCTTATATGGAGTAAACTTGTTTCTGACAATCGTTGAGATGTGATTTTGTTCGCCTAAGTACTTTACAATTGCTCCGGTATATAGGTCAGCAACCTTCTCCTTTTTATTGCAGAAGCTGGCTGTGGAGTGTGGTGCTGTTAAAATCAAATTAGAATCGCAATTTGTATATTCAAAAACATCCTCATCATCTTCGTTACCATGATAATGATTTTGCATGAAATATTCGTTATATTTTTTTAGTAGTTCAATCATGATATTATTGTAGGGTATTAAAGTTAATTTTAGGTTAGTACTTATTTTTCACTAAAAAAAGGTATTGCATAAAAAAAATATTGTGCTAATTTCTCTTTTGTAAAAAATATTCGGGACAAAAGTTCAGCCTGACCGGGGCGCCGGCAGCGGTGTCGCGCTTGCATGGGGCTCAAGGATAAAAATAACCGTTACTCCGGTTATTTTTACCGCAAGAGGCGTAGTTTTGTTAATGAGTAAGGAAAGCGTGAGCAACCGCAACGAATTTACAAAACAAGTGACCGAAGCGAGTTAGTTTAGCATTTTAATGCGAAACTTACGAGCAAGACAAGAAGTCGGAGGCTTCTTGCACCAACAAAAAAATTATTGTAAAAAAATATTCGGGACGTAGTTCAGCCTGGTAGAGCGCTTGCATGGGGTGCAAGAAGTCGGAGGTTCAAATCCTCTCGTCCCGACCACTAAAAAAAGACACCTCAAGGGTGTCTTTTTTTTAGTGAATAAGTTTAATTTATAGTAACAGCACGACCTTCAACTATTGTTTTTACAACGGAATCATTTTTTATCAATCCGTCATTAACAACAGTAACTTTACCTACCGGCGTATCATAGTCTTTAACATTATTCCATATCCAATCTAATATTTCTTCGCTATTTGGAACTCTGTCTGTATTTGAAATAGCATTTTCAAAAGCATCTAGTACTATAACTAAATTAGCTGCCATAGAGCCTGAATTAGAGTACGCTTGAACATTTTTCTTTGCTTTTAGCTCATTAACAAATTCGTCCGTGCCAAATGTTCCAGTATCAATAAGCCATTTACCATTTGCTATTTGGGCTTGCTGAGGAGGCATTTCTGAAAAACCATCGACGCTTGTAATATCTATATCGTCTCCGGCAATTTCTTTGAGTTGCTTAACAAAAATATAAGGCGTAGGAACCGTCCCTATAATGATGTGCATTTGGGGATTTTTGCTTAAACTTTTATTGATGGATATTCTAAAGTCTTTTGCTTCAGAGTGAAAAAGTTCATTGTGTGTAACTTCAATTTTATTTTTATCAAAGCTTTTTATCAAAGCATCTCTAAGTTCTAAATTTCCACCTATATTTTTAACAAATAATGCAACTTTTTTAATGTTATTTTTAATCAATTGATTGCTCATTATATACGCAACCTCATCAAACAACGGATTTAGATTAAAATTATATTTTCCCCTGGTTGATTGTTCGCCATATGATGATGTAAAAGATGGAATCTTATTTTTTTCAGCAATTGGCGCAACTACGTTACCTGCAATACTCCACATACTTATAATGGCATTTACTTTATCTGCATTAATAAACTTATTTGCAACAATAGCTGATGTTTTAGAGCTTAGTCCGACATCTTCAAAAAGCAACTCATACTTATATTTTAAATTTTTGCTATTTTGTATTTTTTCAAACTCCATAAGCATAGCTTCCCTAGCACTGTTGCCGGCAAATGCTACATCTCCGCTTAAAGGAAGTAGTATTCCAATTTTTACAGTTGGTTTTTTGTTATATTCTTCAGAGTTGTCATTTTCAGTACATGAAAACAGCAATAACAAAGAAATTACTAATAAAAAGTTTTTCATTATTTTTATCCTTAATTAAAAAAATATATAACAATAGCTATCATATTTTCTTTTAAAATAGGTTAAAAAGATACTATTGTTTTCATCACCCCGACCAGATACAATAAAACCCTGTCCGTAAAGACAGGGTTTTTGTTTTTAATTATAAAGGATTTTTATCCTCTAATTTTTCTTTGCGGTTCCCAATAGAAACCTAATGTCACTTTTGCCAACCGCTTAGCATCTTCTAACGGTATTTCCCGTTGTTCAGTGGATGCAATGGACAGATTTTCATGATTTTGTTGGAGCGATAAAATATCCTTCTCCGATACATAATACAGTATCTGAAATCCGACCATGGCTTTTTCTCCTGTCTCACCTTTAAGGATCGACGTTGTTAAAGGAATCTTCGGACCTACGACCCAAGTCCCTTCACCTATGACGGTGAGTTTTTTTACCCACTCTTTTCGGTTTTCTCCTTTTGAAGAATAGCTTCTTATTTCTACAGTTCTTAAATGAGTGACTTTTCCACCACGATTTACAAAACCATTTGTTCTGTAAAAGGCGTAATCGTTTGGATTGACTACCATTCCAAATCCACGAATAATGTCATTAGAATAAATCACTGTTTCGAATTTACTCAATTTCTGCACCTGTTCCAGGGCATTTTTTTCGTTTTCTGTTTTCATAGAATCACGATTTTAATTATACAATTAGTTCTTAATAACTCTATATAGCTATTATGCAACATGCAATATACACCAAAAAACGAATGCTGTAAATATATTTTTGTCAATTTTTGGAAATAATTCGGTTCAGATATTAAAAAACACCATTCCCCTTATAGAAAATGGTGTTTTTTGTAATTTTAGCAGTAGTTACACTACTCTAAATTGATTGTTACGGATGTTTGGGATATTTTTGAGAAAGGAACAAAATTCCATCTGATGATGTCTCTTCCTTTTTTTATCTCTTCAAAAGATCCCTTTTCATACACTACAATCTCAACCGAAGTCTTTATGGTTCGAACCTCTATGCTCGAAACATAGACCTCCTTTCCTCCAATGTAATCGACAAATCCCCTCTTTCTACAAGACAGTCGTTGCTTTCCGGGAGGAGCCTTAAGCGAAAAGTTTTTTCTTTCGCCCTCTTTAACAATTTCTCGTCTCATTTCAATCTTTTTGTAAAAAGATTTTTACTGGTGTTTCTTGGGTTTGACGCTTTAGAACCCATCCGATTGGTCGATGTGTCTCAGGATTGGTAATAGGAGCCCAGTGCCCGTCAGTCACAGGTGTTGTGATTTGATACTCACCCAGGTCGGTACCTATCGCGACATTCGAACGATTCTTTAGATCACTCTTGTAAGATAGCAGCTTACTACCATCAACCTTGATTTGCGTGCCTTTAATAAGGTCATCCGCGGTAATAAAAATTTTTTTCGTCATTTTAGTAAATTTTATTGGTTAAACAAAATATCTACATAAGCTTATTGTATTATGGTGCATAATGTATACCAAAAAAAATTTTATGTAAATACATTTTGTCAATTTTTTTCTAAAATCTCTTATTTAAAATTAAAAAAGCGCCTTTCTTTTACAAAAAAGGCGCTTGTTCCGTGTTGTTTTGCCAATTACAGAGCACAAGAATCGGAAATTATGCTGTTTACTTTAACTCCATCAAGTTTTGAAATATCTGATGTTACTTTCTTAATCGTTTCGTCATCAGTATCAAGGACAATACTCATTACGCTGAGTTTTTTCTCTCTATGCGGAATACCTAAGCGGCCTATAATAGCATGACGATTTTCATGTAAAATATCGTTCAGAGCATCAACTGATTTATAATTTTCAACGATTATTCCAATTAGAGCAACGCAAGTTTTCATATTCTTCTCCTGTAAGATAAATTGATTTTATGTAATATATATAACATATTTTTGCTAATATTCAAACAAAAAAAATAAAAGCGGCTTTATTTGACCGCTTTTAATGCCTGATTTAATTCATCTTTCAGAGATTTGAGTTGTTCTTGTAAATTTAGCAATAATTCTCTGGTTTTATCGTCCATTTCCGATGTCTGAGGGGCTGAAGCAAAAAAATCTTTTTGAATTTCTTCGCCGATAAAGGCTTTAACGCCTTTTTCTTTGAACATCTTTTGTACACCCTCAATCGTATAGCGCTTGTAGTACAAATAATGCTGAATAGTTTTAATTATTTCGACATCATCAGGGCGATAATAACGGCGACCGCCTGAGCGCTTCATCGGTTTGATTTGTTCAAACTTGGTTTCCCAAAAGCGCAAAACATGAGTAGCGACGCCCAGCTCTTCAGCCAGTTCTGCAATAGTACGAAATGCTGCTTTACTTTTATTTACCGGCATAAAATTACCTTTTTATTATTGATTGATAATTTTGCGCATTGTTTGAGAAGGTTTGAACGAAATTACCCTTCTGGAAGATATAACAGCTTCAACGCCGGTTTTGGGATTACGACCGGTACGCGCATTTTTGTCGCGAAGCGAAAATGTACCGAATGAAGACAATTTTACATCATTGCCGTCGCTTAATTCTTTGACTATTTCATCAACAATCATATCCAAAATTTCATTAGAATCTTTTCTTGATAATCCGATTTCGGTGTAAATTGCTTCAGCAACATCTAAGCGTGTAACAGTTTTCATTTTCAATCCTTATTGTTATTATTATACTAAATCTTACTTTCTGAAATATTTATCTTAAATTGAGACGCTTGGCAAGACATAATCCACAATTTTTTAGCCTTTTTTATCAAAAAAAATCCCGCTGTTCTGCGGAATTTTTTTAATTATCAGCAAACGATGTTTAGTATACATCGTAAAGTACTGCTTGCAATTCGTCTAAATCGACCTTTTCGATTTCGTCACGAATCGTAGAAACAAAATTGTTTCTTACCAGATTGGCTGCATTGCCCACCGCCTTAGAAAAAGAGTAAGCGTCTGCGCCGCCGTGACTTTTTACCGACAAACCGTTAAGACCGACAAACATAGCTCCATTATATTGTCGCGGATCCATAGTCTTTTTTAACTTCATCATGGCAGGTATCATAAATAAAACACCAATCTTAGCCAGAATAGACGATTTGATACAATCTTTTATCATGCGTGTCAGCTGTTTTGCCGTACCTTCAATAGATTTCAAAGCAATGTTTCCTGTAAAGCCGTCAGCAACGATAACATCAGCAACACCGTTTGATATATCGTGAGGCTCAATATAGCCGATAAAGTCCATATCAAGCTTAGAATTTTTAATCATCTGAGCAGCTTGTTTAATTTCTTCTTTGCCTTTCATTTCTTCTGATCCGATATTGAGCAAAGCAACTCGCGGACGCTTTATATCCAAGGAATTGCGTGCAACAATATTACCCATAAAGGCAAATTCAACCAAATTGATAGCATCACATTCGGTATTTGCACCCAAATCCAACATTACATATTTGCCGAAACGATGAGGCATAATACTTACAATCGCAGGACGATGAATCTTGGTAATAGTCTTTAATGTCAATTTTGAAATAGCCATCAAAGCACCTGTATTACCGGCAGAAACAACAGCTTGCGCCTCACCTTTTCTTACGGCGTCGATAGCCATAAACATACTGGTATTACGATTTCTGATAACCGAAGAAGGTTTATCTTCGTTATGCACCATCTCGGGCGAATGACGAAGTTCGCATACTTTTTCTAAAATCGGAAATTGTTGAAAGATAGGGTTAACTTTGGCAGTATCGCCAAAAACAATAAATCTGATGTCAGGATGCTCTTTGGCAGCCAAAGCCAGTCCTTCTATAACGACTCGAGGGGAGTTATCTCCCCCCATAGCATCCACAGATATGACCATTTTATTTTCAGTCAATGTCAGCTCCGTTATATTCCCTTATAAAATAAAGGGGTTTGTATAATAAAAATTATTCAGCAGTTTTTTGCATAACTACTTCACGACCATCGTATTGACCACATTTTGGGCATACATTGTGAGGTCTTTTCAATTCGCCACAGTTTGGGCATTCCATATAAGAATTAGCCTTCAATGCGTCATGTGAACGGCGCATATCGCGACGAGATTTTGATGTTTTCTTCTTAGGTGTAGCCATTTTTCTATACTCTACTTAAAAGTTATTACAATTTGTTATCGGCAGTTGTAGCCTATTTAGTTTTAAAATGCAACTAAATAAATACAACTTTTTGTGAAATTCTTATGCTCTTTTAACAAATATTTTGTATTTTGCAAGGCTTTTTTGCTATTTTTTTAATTTTTTCAAGACTGCAAACGGATTGTTGGCCTCGGTTGTTTCCTCATCAAACTCTGATTGGAATGAAAATTCTTCACCGTCTTTACGCGGAAAATCGTCTAAGACAAGCGCCAAATGTTCCATTGCAATTGAGGCTAAATCGATTTGCCCGTTGTCCAAAATATCGAGCAATTCATCATCATATTCAAAATCCAGTTCTTTGAGCTCTGATAATGTCATTTTAGTATCAAACTTGAGCGCAAATTCGTTGTGATACGGTTTTACAAAATTTTCCAAAGAAATAACGGAAACTTGCTCAACATCAGCGTCAACAACACCTTTAACCTCGACCAAATGTTCTTTTTTATACAATTTCACATTTAGCTCAGCGCTAAATTTCTTAATTGCCGGAACTTTCATCACTTCGGCTATATATTTCAGCTCTTTTTCATCGGCGTTAAGCTCAAACTTTTGAGTTGAGGAGCTCATATCCTCAAGTTTTAGGGGATAAGAAAAAAGATTTTGCATAAATTATTTCCTTATGTTATATCAGATTTTAGGACGACATTGTTTAATTTGATATAATCGCAAGGAAGGTAATATGTCAACAAGCAAAATAGTTTTAGTACTTTTATGTTGTGTAGTTTTGTCAGCCTGCTCTACCGCCAAACAAAACGAGTGGTTTGTGAATCATAACGGAAATATGCCGACAGAAGAAAGAATCGCAAAAATAAAAAACGGATCATCAAAAGATGAAGTTCTTCAAGTTTTGGGCGCCCCGTCAGCCATGGTTTCTTTTGATGAAAAAACTTGGATATATATGTCATCCGATATTAAACGCGTTGCTTTTTCAAAACCTGAAGAGATAAATCGCGATATTTTAAGACTGCGTTTTAACAATGAGGACAAAGTTGTTGAAATTGCCCGTCTTGGTAAAAATGATGGTAAAGACATTATCCCCTGCCAAGACAAAACTGAAGTCAAAGGTGAAAATCTTGGCTTCTTCAGAAAATATTTCGGCGGGGTTGGACAATACAATCCGTTGGCTGCGCAAAATCAACCCGGAAGAATGTAGGATTTATTTTTCATCCAAATAATTGATAATACCATACAAGGTATTCAGTTCTTGTTCGGTCATTTGCGAACGAGTAAAAATGTTGCGCAAATTTATAAGAAGTTTTTCTTTTTTGTTTTCATCTTTGTAATTGGCAAAATCACTTAATTTGTTTTCGATATGCGTACAAAAAAGCATTACTTTTTCTTTGCTGGCAATAGTTGTGTGATTAGTTACAAACTCTGATAAGAAAGGCTTGTTAAAAGCTTTGAAAAACTCATAACCGACAAGCAATACGGCTTGCGATAAATTCAACGAACAATGTTCGGGATTTAGCGGAATGTTTATTATGGCATCGGCCAATGACACATCTTCATTTCTTAGTCCTGTACGCTCAGGGCCGAACATAAAACCGCATTTTATCCCGCTTCGCAATTTTTCAGATATTTCCATTGCACCCGCGTCAGCATTATAAACCATTTTGGTTTGGTCACGATGACGAGCCGTAGTTGCCAATACATATTGTAAATCGGCTATTGCTTCTTTGGTAGAAGCATACACTTTGGCATTGTGCAAAATATCTTCAGAATTTGAGGAAGCCGACAAGGCCTTCTCGGACAAACAATCTTCTCTGGGATTGACCAAACGAAGCTCTTTTATGCCGCAATTTTTCATAGCACGAGCCGCCATGCCGACATTTTCGGCCAGCTGGGGTTCTACCAACACTATACAGGGAATATTAGTCACCATCGGTTATAAATTGACCTTTTTTATATATATATTTTTCGATTTCTTTATTTTTATTAAGGTCTATATCCGGCGTTTTAATAAGCTCATTAACCTCTTTTTGCGCTTCTTTATAGCTCTTTCCTTGTTTCATAAGTTCGCGGATTTTCATATTTTTTTCAGACCATGTCATCGCATTGATAAGGTTCTTTCTATATTTTAAATTTTGAGCTTTTACGCCAATGCGAATCCTTTTTTTGCTATTAGTTTCAATTTCGGCTCTTTGAGACGGTGTAATGGTTGTAGGCGGAGGAGGTTCTTCTTGTTTGTCCTCTTCTGAAAGCTCTTGTTCTTCTTGAGGTTGCGACGACTTATCTTGCTTGGCGGAATCGTTTTCTATCAAAGCTTTGCTTACTTTGGGAGGCGATTTTTTGCTAAAGTTAATCAATTGGGCATTAGAAAACACCGGAAACATTACAACTATTAAAAATATTGCAATTTTTTTTAACATAATTTTGTCCGCCTAGTTTTTAGACATTAAATCAAAACTGTTCATCAGCAAGTTTTCAAGATCAAGCCCTGTACCCTCTTCAATCACATCCAAGAATCCGGAAAACATTGAATCAAACGGATTGCTTTTGCTTCCCAACGCATTGTATTCCGCTTGTAACTGAGCTTTGTAATCAGCCAGAAAATCATGATACTTTGTGTCGTAACTTTCCGGAATCTTATATCCTAATTTACGCAAGTGATCGAGCATTATTTTTATGTTGTGAGAGTTAACTTCCGGAGCTAACATTTCTTGACCGTAGGCATCTCCGTAGGTTGTAACTTCACCGGTATAATTAAGTTTACCAAATTGTCCTGACCCGCGCCATCCGGTTCCATCATTTTTAATATCTTGTCGTAAAGCAACCGTTGTGCCCGGTGCTTTAGCCGGCGCAACTGCTTCTGATGTTTCATCTACGAGGGCGGTGTTTGTATTATTTCCTTCAGCAAATTCTTGAGATGAAATTTTTCTGACTTTTACACCGGTCTTGGCGTTACCTTGAGCATCAATAGCCGGCACATATTTAGGAGTTCCGGCTTCGGCGTTGACCGGATTGTATTTTATCGGAGCAATATATCTGCCTGTTCGCTTTTTTGAGGCCGATATTTTTGCAACTCCGCCTTCGTCTTGTTTAGGCTTGGCGACAGCTTTTTCAAAAGCTGATGTATCCCACGGATTTGCCGGAAGCTGTGCATAGGTGGTCCCTGCAAACATTATTGCCATAAGGCATGAACATAAACAAACCTTTTTATTCATAGCAGATACCTCCCTACAAATTAGTTCTTATTACTATAATAACACAAAATGTAGAGATATGATATTACAAAATTGTTATATTTTGCTTAATTTTTTTTCTTTAATTCGTTGATTTGTTTTTCAAGTCGTTCAAGTTGCGATAGAATCGGGTCAATATCGGATGAGCAAGTTCCATAAGCCGAAAATTCTCCCGGTTTTGCAACAGTTTTATCAACTTTGTGTGCCGGCACGCCCACAACAGTCTGATTTTTTGCAACATCCTTTAGAACAACGGCATTTGCGCCGATTTTTACATTGTCATTTATGATTATCGGACCTAAGATTTTGGCTCCCGCACCGACAATAATGTTGTTTTTTAAGGTCGGGTGTCTTTTGGATAATTGTTTTCCTTTTTTATCAAAAACCGTTGTACCACCTAGTGTTACGCCATGATACAAGGTCACATTATTGCCGATTTCGGAAGTTTCACCAATAACAACTCCCATTCCGTGGTCAATAAAAAATCCTTTACCGATTCGCGCCGCCGGATGAATCTCTATTCCGGTAAAAAATCGAGCAATCAACGAAAGCACTCTCGCGGTTATTTTCCAATTTTTGTTCCAAAGCCAATGATTCAAACGGTAAAACATAATTGCATGAAGTCCTGATGATAGCAAAAAAGCCTCTGTTTTACTTGATGTTGCGGGGTCACGAGCAACTACGGCTTCGGCGTCTGATAAAATTATCTTGAATTTTGATTCCATTTTGTGCTAAATTCCTTCAAAAATTAACTTTTTATAAGATTATAAGCTATATAATCGCTAAAACAACAATATTTTAGGTTAATAACAAAATGTCAGAAGTTTTATTTAACGGACACGCCGGAAGATTAGAAGGTCGTTACCATCAAAGTGATAATCCGAACGCTCCGATTGCATTGATTTTGCACCCTCACCCGCAATATGGCGGAACTATGAACAACAAGGTTGTATATACATTGTTCAGTGTATTTCAGAATCTTGGTTTTTCAGTCTTGCGCTTCAATTTCAGAAGTGTAGGACGCTCACAAGGTGAGTTTGAAGACGGACCGGGAGAATTATCCGATGCTACCGTTGCTTTGGATTGGTTGCAATCAGTTAATCCTGAGGCGCGTCAATGTTGGGTTGCCGGTTATTCCTTCGGTGCATGGATAGGCTTGCAACTTTTAATGCGCAGACCCGATATTAACAACTTTATTGCAGTATCTCCTCCGGCAAACGAAAAAGATTTTTCATTTTTGGCACCTTGTCCGACATCAGGACTTATTACGCAAGGAAATATTGATGAAATTGTTACCCCGGCAAGTGTAACAACTATGGTTAAACGCCTTAATACTCAGCGCAATATTTCGGTTGACTATGCCTTGATTGAAGGGGCTGACCATATGTATAATAACCATTTGGTCGATTTGTATAAAATCGCAGGTCATTATATCATTGATGCCATGAAGAAAAAAGCTCCGGCACGCAAGCGCCGTGGAAGACGCAAAAAATCAGAGTTGGAAGACGAAACTTTGATGATAGAATCGGATAACGACACAATGAATGATGATATTGACGATATCCAAGATGATTTTAACGATGACGAATAAAAAAACTCGGGTATCAAACCCGAGTTTTTTTACATTTTTGCCAATTGCTGAAGCTTTAATTCTCTGAGTACAAACAATCTTATTGCACTTGATAA
>JAEIGA010003181.1_pt1 | contig 25832 bp, 16 predicted proteins | sample 9270691 | NCBI WGS metagenome assembly JAEIGA01 (sample SAMN17057246, study PRJNA624740) | gut metagenome | biome: biome; isolation source: fecal sample | host: Bos grunniens | place: China: Xizang | collected 2019
AAAAATTGAATTATCAAGAGAAGCAAGAGAAGGTTCTTATGTTTATATAGCTAAAATGGTTAATGGTGTTTTAAGTACATCTACAAGAACTACAAACAAATTAGCTGCTGCTTCTAAAGAAGTTGCTGTTGCTGATTTCTATAACTTCGGTGACGCATTAGAAGAAGACGCTACTTTCAGAGTATTCTATGAATACGAAATGGGATTCCCAACTAAAACTGAAGAATTAAGCGAAATCACTGTATTAGCTGACAAATTCGCAGGAACTTACAAATTTATCGGAGACACTTTATTATTTAACCAATACACTGGATTAAATGATATATTCCAAATTGAAATTCCTAAATTAAAATTAGATAGTTCATTCTCATTCAACTTAAACGCTGCTACAGAAGCTGTAGTATTCTCATTCAAAGGAAAAGCCTTAAGAGATGACGAAGGACAAATGATTAAATTCCGTCAATTAAGAGTTGAAGGAAAAACTGGTGATGATACTTACGGACAATTCGATGGATCTTACAAAGAAGTTCCAGCTAAAGAAGTAACTGTTGATAGTATCGATGGAACTCTAACTGCTACAGGAAGAGAATATCCAGTTAAAAAAGAAGAAACTTCAATCTAATTTGAATTAACCGAGAGACTTAGGTCTCTCTTCTTTTTTTTGTTATTTTATGCTTGACAAAAATACTATATTATGATATACTAAAATAGTAAGAAGCAATAATGAAGAAACAGGCTGTTTTTGCTACTATTATTTTAGAGGAGGAACGATAATATGTTAGAACAATTAAGAATGCAAGAGGTTGCGCAAATCATTTTAAGCGTTCCAAAAGGTGCTGAAATACCTGGTAAAAATTATTCAGTTGGAGAACCGGTTATGATTATTAACAGACCTGCGTTATCATCATTATCGTTTATATCAAAACCAGCTGTTGCGGAAGACGCACAAGGACACATAAGCACTTCTGGAATAACTAAAAACATAGAGTTTATTATAAATGACGGAGCTGTTTTATATTCATTATGGTCTTATATTTATGGACTAAATGAAAACCAACCAACAGCGCATTTATTTAAAGGAACAGAAGAAATTAGATTAGATGATAAAAAACAAGCATGGCTAAGTAAAAAAGCAGAATCAATGTACCTATATGATTCTGACAATAATTTAATCCCTACAGTTAAGTATCAAGGCATTAGTAAAAATGGTAAATATGGAATAGAATTACCAAGTGCTAAAGAAGGAGATACTTTATTAGCTGTATATAATTATCTTGATACTGCTTCAAGTATATCTAAAATAAAACAAATCCACAACAATATATTCTGTGCTATGGATATTTATATTGATGCTACAGACTTACAAGGCGATGAAAAACATACTGTTTATATACACTGTGATAAAGTTCAAGTAGACACTGATTTAATATTATCTATCAACGATAGTTCAAAAGCATCTTTTACACCAATTAAAATTAAATCTATTGCCGAAGGCGATGGAATAGACAAAAGTGTTGCTACAATAGTGGTGGTATAAGATGGCTAAAAGATGGACAATCAATGATTGGAATGCTAAAATAGACAGAACATTAACAGTCCGTAGATTGGGTAAGAATGGTATTTTATATGAATATGAATTGCCATATGGTGCTAATCCGTTACATTATTATGAAGATGCTGAAAATGTTAAATCTATCAAGCGTTCAGAGAATTATAAGAACGGATATCGTCCAGGGCAATATCAACCAGTTGGAGATAAGAGATATTTCAATTATTACCAATTAAAGAAATTAAAGGGCAAGCATATTTTAGGTCAAGCCAAAGAAATAGTAATAGAGGTAGAATAAGATGTATGATGATAAAAAATTATATACTTTTAAAGATGCTTCATTTTACAGTGATTTTATAAAACGAGCAGAAATAGTAGAAAAAAAGAGATTTGTAAATCTTTATAATCATTGTAATAATACGCACTATCATTACGATTATTTATTAAAATTGTTTGGAGACGAAGGTTGGAAGTCTGCTTATATAAACTTGTTGGAGGGAATAGAACCCGATGTTGATATAGGATTAGAAGGTTTAGCAGATGAAATGATGGATTTTTTAGAAGAGTTATACACAGAAATAGTAAATAAAAAAACAGCCATCGACTGGACAGCTGTCCTATTAGAACAAGCTCTTTCAAATAACGAAAAAATTAAATTACAGAAGCAAATAAACAGAGAGGTGGCCTTTCATCAAGGGTTAGAAAATGAAGCAAAACAAGCTACCAAACGTTTTAAACAACTAAAAACCATATCACCAAAAGTTTCTTTTAAAGAAAGTCAAGGAGATTGGAGAATGGAATTAAAAGGAGATTACTATTGGCGCTTCCCAGGTGGAATGGAGCACTGGCATGAAGTAAAAAAAGATTTAACGCATTTTCATATTACACAGTCCAAGGACTTAATGGTTTTAGAACCTTTAATTAAGAATTCAAAAATTGTTGATGAAAAAGGCAAACTTAAGGTTATATTAACTCAAGAGGGTTTAGACCAGGAATGTCAAAAATTATTAACAAGAAAATATAAAGGCCCTGGCACTTATCCCATATATGAAGATGGTTCAACAACTATATTAAGTAGCGAACTGTTTAAAGCTTTTGCTACAGATGGAATAAATTTATACCAGAGCCCTGATAAAGAAATTTGGTTAGAGGAATTGGAATACAAAACCTATTCAGAAGAAGATAGAGATAAATTGGAAGAAGCTGTTAAAAAAACTTTTAAAAAACATCAAATTAAAGCCGACCTATGGTACGGCAGATAGGAGGGAAAAAGATATGAAACTTACATTAAAGAAAAATGTAGATATTAGTTCAGTAGCTCTACAACACGGAATACTAATCCGCGCAACAGGGCTAATAACAGGGAGAGAAGGAGTTTTAGAAACTGAAAAAGAATTATATTTAATATTATCTATTGTTGATGCTATGGCTGAAGAAGATGTTGTAGCATTATGTAATGAAGACGATAGAGAGTTAATACAAATAATGTTAGAAGATATAGAACCATTCTTTAAATCTTTATTAGGAGAAACAATCCCAGTAGAGACTTATAAAGAATTAAAACGTATCTTATTAGACAGATGTAAAGAGATTTGGGACAATCAACATTCAATCGTAGGAGTAATTGAGACTATATTAACTACCATAGGAATGATGAGTGAAGAGGATAAGAAAGATGCTTTAGTTCAAACAGCACAGATAGCTGAGATGGCTTTTGAAAGAAGAACACAAACTATGGAAAAGAAGGCTGAGGCCGCTAATAGTAAAATAGAGGCTTTAATAGAGCAATATCAAAAAGCATCACAAGAACAAAAAGAAAACAACACTGCTGAATAGTGTTGTTTTTTTATTTATATAATAAGGAGGGACCGAGATGAATAGTAGAAAAGTGCAGGCACAGATGCAGATAGATGTGTCGTTTTTAAGCGATACCACCAAACTTGTTAAACAATTACAAACTGCCACTAGTCAATTAAAACTTGATGGCAATTTTGGAAAACAGTTTTCTGCTGAATTGAGTAAGAGCTTTAAAGAAGTTAATACCATTATGTCTAAAATGACTGAGGGACTTAGCAAAAAAGGCCTTAGTACAAAGGAATATACTAATTTCTTTAACGAAATGCATGCGAAACTTAAAGAGAGCATCAAATTTACTGATGGACTTAAACAAAGCATGGAGGATATTTATAATAATCCTAAAAATAAACAAGGTTTAAAGGATTTAGAGAAATTAAAAGAAACTCTTAAACAGATTAACGATTTAGCATCAGATAATAAAACCGCTCAAACTCGTAAGCAATCTGCTATAGATAAAATGAGAGAAGAAACTGGAATTGATTATAATATCTCAAAACGTACATTAAGTCAAATAGCCAGTCGTAAGGCAGATAAAAAAGGTCTTACAAAAACTCAACAAGAATGGATGGGGGCTCATCATCTTGATGAAGGGCAATTAAAAAGAGCCTTAGAATTACGTAAACAGATACTTGCCCATGAAAAGAAAATGCACGACTATGCTGAAAAATCTTATGAGCTAACAAAGCAAAAATCAATTGAAGGTGGTCAAGAAAGCGTACTAAAAGATATTGCCAACTTAGAAAAAGGAACAATGTCTAATGAGGCTTTCAAACATAATTTGGGAGTATTAAATAATTTAACACCTTTAATTAAAGATTTTAGTAGAATAGTAAATGAATTATTACCACGTTTTAATATAGAATTGCAAGAAGGTGGGACAAGAGCTGAAAAATTAGCAGCGGCTGGTAGTACTATCAATGATATATTTGCACAATTTGGTTTAAATTTCTCAATAGCTGCCATATTGGTTAAATTTAAAGACTTGGCAGTTGAGGCTTTTAATTTCTATAAATCATTAGATAGCGCGTTAAATGAAATATATGTAGTATCTAATTTAACAAGCGATGCTGTTAATGGATTGACAGCAGATTTCTTATCAATGTCTAAGAAAACTGGTATGGCGTTAGATGACGTTACGCGTTCGGCTACATTGTTCTATCAACAAGGTTTAAACACAGAAGAAGTTATGGAAATGACAGAAGTAACTTCACAATTCGCCAAGGTTGCGGGTATCGATGCCACAGACGCGGCAGATAAATTAACCGCAGCAGTTAATGGATATTGTTTAGCAGCAGAGGATGCATCTTTAGTAGCTGACAAATTTAATAAAGTAGCGGCAGCATCTGCAGCAGATATTGATGAATTATCAACAGCGTTCTCAAAAGCAGCTGCACAAGCTAACCAAGCCGGTGTTGGTATGGACAATTATTTAGCATACATTGCTACAATGGTTGAAGCAACACGTGAAGCACCAGAAAACATAGGTACATCGTTAAAGACAATTATGTCTCGTATGCAGCAAATCAAAGAAGCAGGTACTACAGAAGATGGAGAAACCGATGTCAACCAAGCTGAAACAGCATTAAGATCAGTTGGTGTTGCATTGAGGGATACTAATGGAGAGTTACGTAATCTTGAAGACGTATTCGCAGATTTGGGCCCAAAATGGAATTCATTAGATAGAAACACTCAAGCGTACTTAGGTACAATTATAGCCGGTACACGTCAACAATCTCGTTTCATTACATTGATGCAAAACTGGGATCGTGTGTTAGATTTATCTGAACAAAGTGCCAATAGTGCAGGACAACAGGCACTGATGCATGCCAAAGCTATGGATTCAATCACATCTAAAATGCAGCAAATGCAAGTTGCATGGCAAGAGTTTATTTCCAATTTAACAGAAAGTGACTTTTTAAAGGGAATCATTTCTGGTATTACCAAACTAATAGATTTATTTAATGATGGAAACAAGCCGTTGGCTCTGTTTGGTTTAGGAATAATGGCTTTAAGTAAAAAGGTTAAAGAGTTGCAACCTACTATCAACGAAAAACTTGGTGGTCTTTTTGGTTTTGGAAAAAACAAAGATGGAAAACAAAATGTGGGACTTTTCCAAGAACTTGGAGTAGGAGGAAGTGCTGTATCTGGATTATTTGGTTTGGGTAAAAATGATTTTAATATAGGAAGGCTAAAGATTGAAGAAACAGCTTTAAAATATCAATTAGAACAACTAAAAAGTAAAATTGAAGAAAACAAAACAGAAGAAGAACACAATTCTTTATTAGAGGAACAAAATAGATTAGAAGAGAAACTTACAAGAAATCAAACTAAACAAAATGAATTATTAGAACAAAACAAAAAAAATAGACCTGGACTTAAAGAAAATATGTCCAAGTTTGGTGGTGGATTATCAAAACTTGGCATGGGAATGACTGTTGGAGGAATGATGGTTAGTTCTTCAAACGCTAATGTAGGAGGTTTATTAAGTGGGACTGGCTCAGGTATCATGGCATTGGGTCAATTTGCAACAGGACAATGGGTTACTGGATTGGTTAGTGCTGTGATGTCTGTTTATCAAATCACTCAGACACTAGATAACTGGGAATCTAACTTAGCTGCAAAAATTACAGAAGCCGTAGATCAAGTAGAAGAAAAATTAACCAATTTATCTAATTTGGATACTGGTATACGTTCTGTAGAAGAATTAAAAAAAGAATATGAAGAACTATCGAATAAAATTTATAAAACTGAGCAAGAACAAACCGAGTTAAGTAATATAGCTCAGCAGCTTGGAGATACGTTAGATATTGATACTATTACAGATTCGTATGGTAATATGACAATCAGTTTACGAGAGGTAAATAAAGAATTACAGCGTCAAAAAGAATTGAGAGATGACGCTTTAGAAGCATTACGTAAACAAGAATTAGACAGCGCTCTCGAAGCAACGACAGGACTATTAAATACAAACACTTTAACAGATTATTATGATGAGTTGTTTACTAAATCTTACGGTTCTTATAAAAGTTTGTTAAACGGAATAGAAGATGAATTGACAGATGAAACTCGTGCAGTTAGCAGCAGTGTAGCAAGAGCTTTAAGCGAGAATCTGGAAACTTCAATTATGGATGAGGTGGAAAATCATGCTTTTAGATACGCCGATCAAGGATTAGAGAAATCCTTGACTGGATTAGAAACTTCAATAAACGAAAAAATAAATAGTAATGAATGGAATGATTTATATACCGAAATAGCTTATCTACAAGAAAATATTAACGAATTAGATTATAATGAAGTACAGGATAAACTTAATAATTTTTATGATAATTGGAGTGCTGCTAATGATTTAACGCAGACAGAATGGAATTTACTTGTTGATAGTATCAATAATACAATTTTTGATAATCCAAGCTTAATGGAATTCTACGGAAAAGTAGCTGACATGAACGCTAAAGCCACTAAAGGAGAAGGAAATTATTATAATCAAGAAATAAAAGCTTTAGAAAATCAATTAGAAGCAGTCAATGAGAAATATGAGCTTTATGCCAGTGATGTCGACGAAGCGGCCGCTATGTGGACAGAAGGGGCATTTTTAACAGGTACTGCGACCGGGGCTTCAATTGGTTCATTTTTTGGTCCTTTGGGAACATTGGCTGGGGCTGGTATAGGAGCAGCTATTGGTACTGCTGCCGCTGTCATTGGAACCAATGTAGGTCAAATGGGAGAAGACAAAAAAAGAGTAGAACTTATGGAAAAGTCTATTAAGGAACTTAAAAAACAACGAGAAGAATATCTAAAAACATTAGACGAGGAAAACGCCCTACTCCATGGGACTGAAGATGTTGAAAAATGGTTGACAGCCCAAGATACTGTTGCAGAGACTTTAAAATCTTTAAATATAGAAACTCAAAATTATTTAAGTAATTTAACCTCTTTATACGATATGAATAACATGACGGCAGAGGGAGCCGATGAATATGCAAATGTATTGCAATCACTATTACCAAAATTAGAAGACACTTCTACAAACGGAGGAAAGTATAATATTATAGCAAAAGATCTTGAAGAAAATGGGGATGAATATTCTAAAGAGACACAAGAAAAATTACAGCAAGTATTAGATGAGGCTTATACTAATCTTGAACTCCCTTCTGGATTAACTTTCTCTCAAATAGCAGATGAATTAGATAGTGTGTCTGAAGGGTTGCGTACCACTAATAAATTGATGGCAGAATTTAACGAACAAGGATATTTAAGTTTAGATAGTTTTAAAGATTTAGCAAAGATATTGGATGGTATAGATATAGAAAATCTATTTGCAATTAGTGATTTAGAAAATGGTGTAAATTATGTAGAACAATATATAGATGCTCTAGATCAGTTAAACCTTGGTTTTGATGAGAATAATGGAGCTATCTCAATGAACGGAGAGGCTCTACAATCTTTACAAAAAATTCAAGAAATGCAAACTAAGTCTAAAATTATATCAATGAAAAATGAACTTATAGCAAAAAAATATCAGACAGAATCTGAAATTGCTTATATTGATGCTCAAATTGCTGGAGCGCAGGCGGTTATTGATGCTATTGATGATGAAACTGAAATTATGCTTACAGCAGGCACTTTAAGACAAAAAGCTGACGCGGCTACGGCAGCATCATTCCAGGCATCTATGACCGAATTAGAAGAAGGATATTCAGCTGACGTCCAAAATCTAAATACATGGACTCAAGCCGTTTTAAAAGACTTAGATTTAGCAACTCAGGCATGGGGAAAATATTGGAAAGCACTTAATGGCGAAATTGATGGAGAAGAAGGATTAGGAGCATTAAAAGATAAGGCTCAAGAATTAACTAATTCTGTTGTATTTGAAGGTAGCTCAACTTTTACTTCAGGAATGCCATTTTTAGATGACTTACTTATCTTAGGAGATGAAGAATTACAAACCATCCGAGATGAAATGACAGACAAAATAGAGTCGTTAGAATCTCTAAAAGGAAGATATCAAGAAACGGTAAATATGTATGATGCCGAAATTAAACTGTTGGAATCTTTAGAAGGAGCTGATTTATCTAAACTAGGAACAGATGGTAAAGAAACCGAGGAATTAGATAAATATATCGGCAAATTAAAAGAAATATATAATATTTTAAATCGTATCAAGCTATTAGAACACAGATTAAATACACTAGATACTTATTCAGAGGTAGCTGTAGGCAAAGAATATGGGAATTATTTAAAAGAAAGATTGGGTTATACGCAAGAGCTAACAGACCAATATGAGTTCTTAGTAAGAGAGCAAAAGAAGTTTGCTAATGGATATAAGGAGTTTATAGAAAGCTCTAACTTATCAGAAGTATTTGATTTCGATGAATTTGGTCAAATTATAATTAACTTTGAAAAATATAATGCTTTACAAGACACGGCTGCCGATGGAGCAAAATCTCTTAAAGAACAGGCAGATGAGATGTATGATACTTACACTTCTATGTTCGAAGAGTTGCATGGGTATTTTGATGAATATATAGCATATTTACAAAAAGCTATTGATTTACATAACGAAATTATTGACTCTTACATAGATGTAGAAAATAAACTGGCCGATGCCATAAAAGAGATATATCAAAAAATACTTGATACAAAACTGGACGCTATTGACCAAGAGAAAGAGGCTCTTGAAGAATTAAGAGATGCTCGTGAACAAGCGCGTAAAGATCAAGATAATGCTAAAGAGTTAAGTAATTTACAAACTAGCATGCAAAGAGCTATGATGGACAGCTCTGGAGCATCCGACATATCATTCATTAAAGCCCAACAAGATATGAATGAGAAATTAGAAGATATCGCCGATGATAAATATAGCGAGATGTTAGATGACATCATATCTCAATTAGATGAAGAGCAAGAGGCATTACAAGAAAACTTTGATGAATTGTTCTCAAATCAGGAATGGTTGTTTGATTTCCTAGAAAAAAATGTAATGAATGACAAAGATAAGATAGAAGAAATTCTTACTCAAACAGAAGAATGGGCTACTTTAAGCAATCTCGAAAGAGAAAAACAATTAAAAGAACTTAGCACTGATTATTATACCTATATAGAAGGAATTAAAGGAACTTCAGGAGAAGGTGGAACAATCTATGATGTATGGAATAGATTAGGAGACTTACAGGCATCTACTGAAAAATTGGATGAAGCCCTAAGAACTCGTGAAGTCAATATTGGAAATGAAGTAGCAAATGCGATAGCCAATGGATTGGGAGGAATTCAATCTTCAATTTCAAGCTTGACTGGTGGTAGTCCTTCTCCATCATCTCCTACCCCTACTCCTACGGAAGATCAAGTTGAAAAACCTAAATCCGTTGTACAACAAACTTGGAAAGACTCAAGCTATGGCAACCAAATAACGACTGGATTGAAAACTACGGGTGCCTATGTTGCTGTAGTAAATAAAGATGGAAAGATTAGTCGTCAACATATTTGGGAAGACAGTAAGGGATTAACTTATTTCTGGCAAGGTCGTGATGGAAAATATGTTCCTTTTGGAAAGTCTGTTCAAAAAGGTCTGACTGCCGTTAAGCTCGAAGGACAAAACGTTATTAGATGGTTAAAAGGGGATATAGGTAATTTAACATTCTGTGGTCCTAATGGAGAAACTTACGCGGCATTTAAGTCTGGAGGTTTCGCCAACTTTACGGGACCAGCATGGCTAGATGGTACTCCATCAAAACCAGAAGCAGTGCTTAACGCATTACAAACAGAACACTTTATCAAATTTACAAACGCATTGGACAATATGTATGGGCTTGGTAATCCAACCAGTACTACAAGCTCAGTATCAATAGATACAATCTCATTCAACGTAGAGTCAATGAGCTCTGTTGAGGACGGAGAAAGAGCATTTAATATGTTTGTAGATAAGTTTAAAGAAATTGGAAATAGAACGGGTATCAAGATAGATACGTTCAAAAATACACTATAGAACGCTATGTTAGACGCATGGCGTTCTTTTATTTTTATGCTCTTTTGACTACTATTATGAATAGAGAGAATAAACAAAAGATAGGAGGGAGAGAATGGAAAGAGCAGTTAAAACAGGTGAATTATTCGCTACTTTTAATTATGATGGAAAAGATTGCGCTGACATGGGTATTTACAGCATTACCAGTGGAGCAACCTATGCCATGAACATCGAGCCAACTTTTAGTGATAATAAAGTAGAAGTTCCGGCTTATGATGGTAAATATTACTATGGCACTCAAATTACAGGACAACAATTTCAATTTACATGTTTCTGTCATGATTTAGTTGCTAGCGAATATGACCGCATGAGAGCTTGGTTAAATCCACGTCGTATAGGACGTTTGATACTATCTGACCAGCCATATAAATATTATTTAGTAAAACCGGTCTCAGTATCAACATTAAGTGCTTATCCTTTAACTACCATACAAACACCAACAAATACTTTGTTTGGTAATTCGGCACCAGAAGATGTAGTTTATACGGGGAACTTCTCAGTAACTTTTGAAACCGTGGGTTCTGCTTATGGTTATGGATTTAGTTATTATAGAGATGACCTAATTTATGATGCTAAAAAAGTTTATGGTAGGGATTATTATTATAACAGTGGTCTTTTATACAAAGATATGAGCCCAAAAGCGAACTGGGAAATTGAAGCAAACGCGAAAGACCAAAAAATACCAATGTATAATCCAGGAAGTAGTATGGGACAACCACAATACACTATTAAACACACAGGGACATTTGCTAAAAACAGTTTCATACAATTTAACAATCCGGGCGCTGGAACATCAACAGTTATAGATATTGGTGATATTACAGGAGACATCGTAATAGATACAGAAAGTCAAACACTTTCTGCCGGAGAAAATAATTATTATGGACGCTTTAGTGGAACGCTAATGAAAATAAATCCTTTCTTAAGCGTAATAGAAATACCTGAAAAATATGTAGAAAATATAGAAGATACAGACTTAATAGAATATGACAGTTTCTATATAGAAGATAATGTTGTTAGTTTTAATGAGAAGGTTTTAAAAGTATCAACAGACATGGTTGGTAGATACTTCTGTACTAACATGAATGGGGGAAGTGAAATTATTTCAGTAGATGTAGACAAAAATACGTTTACATTAGATCCAAATGTAATAACTTACGATATAGGGCCAGGAGGAATGGCATTTAATTATATAGGCTCTTTCAACGAAATACCAAAAACAGGAAATCTTGGAGATGTATGTGAGGTTAATGGAGTTTGGTATTTATATAGAGAAGAATGGGGAATAACAAACCTATTTGACGACCATGAAGAGTTCCTTGATTTACACGGCAACGAGCAAACTGTATACAGAGCATTTGGAGCTACTATAGTAGACTTAGATGAACTAACTATTACTACTGGAACAAATATTCAATACAAAGAAAATAATGAAACAAAAGAAGGCGCAAGTGTTGATGCCTTTACGTTGGTTGGTGTATTACAACCAAGATACTTATAGGAGGTGCGCAGGATGCGAGACTTTATTAGAATAGGTGGTGAGGTAGTTTCTCAACCACTAAACGAAAACTTTAGAAGATTATTAAATCAAATTAGTATTTCTAATACAAACTTAATATTCCCAGACGAAAACTCAACTGTGGATACAATCGCAGATATGGAAGCTATAGAAAGCCCAGTAAATGCGCAATGTTGCTATGTTATATCAAGTGGTGAATTATATCGTTATAACAGAGCAGATAAAAAATGGTATAAAATAGCAGACTTCGGTCAAACTTTTAGACAAGGGTTCCTTAACAGTGGTGCTGTTTTATTAGAAGATTATATCACACTTAAAGAAGGGACTACAACTGTTTTAAATATACCAAAAATGTTAGTATATTATAAAAACAAAGAGGGAGACAAGAAATATCTTAAGGGAATGTATTTAATTGATGCCCAAGAAGTAGACATAGCTCCACAAATAAATAAGGCCTGTGCTTATTCCTTAATGATTGAAAGTAATGGTGTAATAAGTACAATTCAAGGTTTGCCAAAAACAGATAATCCAAATAAGGTATTTTTAGGAACCGTTATAACAAATGATGATAATGAGATAATGGCTGATTTTGTTTATACGCTACCAGATATAGCCTATACCGCAGACAGAGGAAATTTTTTATTAAATGGTGGTCAAGCAAGCGGAATGAATTTAAGTGCCGTAGCAGAAGGAGACGAAGTAAAATTTATTAGAAATGCCGGATATTATTATGATGAAGGTATTAACTTCGCACAAAGACCAATTACAGATTTCCCAGCGGGAGTAGATAATGGTTCAAACTATGATTTAAAATCATTTGATGTTCAGGATCCAGCTGGTTCTTTCATATATATGACACCTGAAGGAGATTTTGTTAATTTAGAAACACCAAGTCAAACTTTAATTTATGACAAATACTGGGATGGAACAGAATTAGCGGATGTGCCTTATGGATGTTTCACAATTCAACAACACTTAATTACACCAACAGGGCAAAACTTAATTATATATGGTAGTGCTTATTATAACTCGATGACAGATGCTATGGCTCATGTCAATGCTACTTATGGATTAAATATTGAGTTTCCTTGTGTAGAAGTTACAAGGGTTATTCTTGGTAACTTACCAGCTGTATTTAGTCCTACGGATGAAAATACTTGTCAATTCCATACATTAACTCGTTTGGCACAAATTGGAACTTTTACTCCAAAATTTTCAGACAATGCTTTCGAACTATATAGTGGAGATGCTGATGACACTACTCCTGTAAGACTTCAATTCAATTTGAAAGATTTACAGGAAGGAGATTTCAATGATTATTATTATTTAAATATATTACCTTATCAAACTGAAAGAAAGTTATTTTCATTAGATAAGAAGTTTATTAACGGAGAGGATGGAGTTGACATTCTTATAAACCCAACCGAAGAAAAAGAACGCACTTATGGGGGAAAGGGAGGATATCAATTAGCCGACCAAATCGATTTAGACTATTTAAGTAATAGGGTGGCAGACATAGAGGCTGAAATTTGGACTTCTAAAAAGGATGACGTAGAACGTTATGAACAAAGCGTTCGTTATCGTCTACTAGAAGCAGAAAATAGACTAGAACAACATGACACTCAATTTGAAAATCAATCTAAAGCTATAGAAGATTTAGATGAACAAAAAGTTGACAAGACAACAAAAGTTAATAACCACGAATTAAAAACTGACGTTACTTTAGTAACTGATGATATAGCTGAAGGTACTAGAGAAGGAGAAACGGGAGAACCAACTAATTTATGGTTTAAACAAGAGAGGGTTAAAGAAAACGAATGGGTAATTGAAGCAAAAGAGCACGTAGATACCATTTCTAATCCAGATGCTTCTGGAGCTCCTGGATATGTTAAAATAAATCCTCACAAATTAAACACTGATGATTTATATATATTAAGTGATTCAGACAGACAATTCGTAACACGTGAGGAATCTACTAAAATAGATAATTTACCAACAAACACCAAAGAAGAATTAACTTTATTAGACACTAATAAATTAGACACAATTAGAGTATCTCTTTATACCAAAGGGACTGAAACTTCAGAAGACCTAGGTGAGTTTAAAACAATTAAACTAATCAAGGAAGGAGTTGAGGCATCAATTGATACTACTAAACAAGAATTAACTCTTGAATGTTTAGGACAAGCAGATGCTAGTATAGTTATGTATAAAAATCGCTATGCAAAAGGAGAACAAACTAATCCGGGCTTAATTGGATACGAAGGAGATGAACCAATTCCTTATGTAGACAATGCGGCACACGCACAAGATGCTGAACGTGTTTATGGATATCAAACAGCAGGACCAGGTCAATATTATGGAACTAACTTCTTTGGAGAAAAGAAAGATGAAAATGATAATGTAATTGAAACTGTTGACAAAGAAATAGGATGGTTTGATTTACCAATTGGCGTAACTACAGAAGCATATGAAGGTGGTCCGATACAAGTGGATCAAGTTATTATTAAACCAGATCCAGGTTCTGTTGGAGATAGTGAACTTGAAGAAGCTTTAAAATTAAAGATAGACAATAATTATCATACAATAAAAGCCGGAGAAACCGAGATAAATGAAATTAACAAATTCTATTTTGGAGATGGGCTTACTGCTATTCAATCTGATATAGATCCACACGCAATTTTAATTACTGCGGAAACAGTGGCAGAAGGTGAAACTCCAATACACAAATTTGCAAACTTAACAGATGTTAATGTTTCATATAAAGATAATGAAGGTAAGATGTTGGTAGTTAATGAAGATGGAACTGGTATTGAACTATCTAATACTCCTTCTTTAAAAGACTATATGTTAAAAGCAGCATACATATCTGAAGAAGATGAATTCGCTGTTAAAAAAGCTATCAAGGCCAAAGAGGCTGACAAGGCCACAACTGCTACAAACGCTGGAGCAGTTAATGAAAAATCAGTGGATGACAGTGATACAACAACTTCATCTATATGGACGGCAGCCAAAATTATAGATTATACAAACAATCAAATACAAACAGTAGGTGTTAATACTTATTCAGGAACTGAGGTTCCTACTAGCGACATAGGAAAAGATGGAGACATCTTTATCCTGACAGAGTAGGAGGTGAAATAGTTTATGGCAGCAACTATAGGGGGATATACATTAAGTTTGGCCGTACAATCTAAAACGGCCACTTCCATAACCTTTGCTTTAAATTTTACCATGAAATCTGGGTGGTCTATACAAGCTTCTGCTTGGGGCTCTTATATTGAGTGTAATGGCTCAAAAATATATGTAGGAGAACCAACGGTAACTGGTACATGTACTATAGGAACAGCAACCTTTACAGGCTTGCAGCCAGGTAAGACTTACTCAGCATATGGATATTCTGGATTTCAATATCCAGGGGCGTTAGACTGTTCTGGTTCCGGTACAACCAATGAACCAACGGCTTGTACTTCTTCTGTTTCCGTAGCTACGACACGAACGTCAGCAACCGCAACTATGAAGATTACTGTCAACCCAGACAATGCATGGCGAATACACTGGTATGAGCTCAGTACTAGAAACTGGGTAGATTGTTCCGGTTTCACTACGGGGACTTGGACCTATAACATAAGCTCAAGCCTATCTCCAAATACAAGTTATAATTTTTATACTCAGTTGGGTTGTGCTGGCGATACTTATTTACAAGGCCAGAAAGCAACAGCCTTTAAGACAACAGCTAATGCGCCTACATTAAATGGCGTTAATGTTGCAACCAGCCGAACAGCAGCTACCATTTCAGTTAGCAGTGCTTCGTATGATACCAACTGTGCGTATGATAGTTTATACTATTGTACTTCTACCAATGGAACTTATACTAGGGGTACTACAATTGGTAGTTTAACTGCTAACAAAAGTTATACTTACTATGTTAAACTTAGAGACACAGCCGGGAACTATTCGGGTTATAAAACTATCAATTTTACAACCACTGGTAACAATCCAACGGCTTCAAATTTAGCGGTTTCTAATATAGGAAGAACTAGCGCCACTGTTTCCATAAGTGGAAGTTATGATACTAACGCTAGTTTTAGTAGTTGGGAATTACAATATGGAACTTCTACCAACTATGGCACCACATTAACAAATGGAAACTTACAAAACCTAACTCCTAATACGACTTATTACATAAGGGGACGTGTTAAAGATAACTGGAATAGATGGTCTAGTTGGATAACAAATAGCTTTACAACTACTGGTAATGCACCTACCATAGACTCAGTAGATCCAGATATATTTAGAACTAAGGCTATATTAGATTATAGTGCTAGCTATGATACGAATGATTCGTATAAAAATTTAAGCATTAAATATGGCACTAGCACATCTTATGGAAGTACCAGTACCTCAACTACATTAAGTGGGTTACAACCAAATACTACATACTATTATAGTATGACTGTTACCAGCAACAAAAACCGTACTTCATCTGCTAAAACCGGCTCATTTAAGACAACAGCCTATTTGCCTAGCGGATTGAGTATTAGTGCTTCTGGCACTTTACCTTTTACCACTAATTTACATGTAACTGGTATGGGAGACACTAATGCCGGTATCACAAATTACACATATTATTATAGAACAAAACCAATTAAAGAAACTTATGACATGCCTTTGAAGACCATGTCAGATGGAAGTACATGGGCAAGAATTTTCTATCACAACAACAAAAATGCCTCTGTATTATTTAATTCTTTGGCAGAATGTAGAAACACTCAAACCACAGACAAGTATTCTCGTTTATATTTACTAGAAGATGACACTTATAAGCGTGATGGCAAGTTTGAGTTTATGATATGTTATCCAATTGATGCTCCTGGTAAATACAACAGATGGAAACAAACAAACGCTCCACAAAGTGAATATAATGTATCTACTACTAGTGGAACAAAGGTAGCAGGTTATGAAGCTATCCATACTGACTTTACCTCTAACTATTTCGGAGGATTGGAGCTATATAGTTCTGATACTACAACTCTTGGTTCTACTTGGTTAGATGGTTCTTGTGGTCATGGTAACTGGTTCTATGCTATTGGTACTTCGGTAGAGTATGGTAGAGGTATACCTTCAGCATCAGATATTGGAGACTCAACTGCCGATGTGGTTGAAATATGGGTTCGCATAGATGATGCTACCGTAACTTCTCAGAGTATGGGCACTTCTACAAGTGTTGTGGCGAGCGGATTGGCAGAAGAAACAGAATATATATTCTTTATGTCAGCAACCAACGCCGCTGGTACTAATTACAGTAGTGCTATACCGGTAATTACTTTGGCCGATCAGGCTAAAATACGCATCAAGAAGGATGGTACTTGGATACAAGGTAAAACTTATTTTAAAAAAGACGGACAATGGGTTAAGGTTAAAAAGGTATATAGAAAAATTGACGGTCAGTGGAAAATTGGCCATAATGATTAGGAGGTAATATATGACAACACTTCCTACTAAATGGTTGAGAGACGAAACCGGTCAAAAGTTTATACCAATAACTCATATTAACGCCGTTGTTGGAGAAGAATATATCACAGCTGTTTCGACAGCTGTAAAACAATCAGCAGGACATTATCGTATTGATAATGAAGATTTAAATTATGATGAAATTGCTAATCATATGATGGCAATTAGATTTGATGAAATAGGAGAAACAACTACCCCAGCATACATTCGATTAAATGATGGGGTAGAATATCCTATATATAAGGCAGATGGAATAAACCCTTTAATTTTAACTGGGTTGGAAAATTCTGTTTGTTTATTCACTTATGTAGATAATAGATGGCAACTTGTGATAGTAGGGGCTGACGAAGGCCCTAGTGGCGGAGGCCACACTATTATAGACAGTGAAGGCAATGTTATGACCCAAAGAAGTGTATTAACTTTTGAGGGTTTAGATATAAGAGATAGTGCGTCTAATGGCGCTACCGTAGTTAGTAATCCTTCATGGGGCACTGTAGATTACATAGGTCTAGAAGGAGAAATACCTGCGACAGAATGGATTGAATTATATAGTGGTTCAATGAATGCCCCAATAGCAGGAACTTATAGAATTACTACTTATTTAAAATTAAATAATATATCAAGCGTTGGTAGGGAAGTAGGTGTTAAGGTTGATGAAATCGAAGAGTGGTATTATCAATATAAAAGATTAGCACATACTTTTACTCATTTAATTACAGTAGAACAAGGTGTAAGTTTGATACCTTATATCTATGTAGATAAATTATCAAGCACCGACGATGTTGTTATAGCAGAATGTAGAATATGTATAGAACATATTAACGTTCAGGAATTATAGAAGGAGGAATAAAACATGGCAAATACAATACAAATTAAACGTGGTTTATCTGCCGATTTGAGTGCTTTAACATTAGAACCGGGGGAGCTTGGTGTAGCACTTGATACTCAAATGCTTTATGTTGGAGACGCTTCAGGGGTCGTAAAGCCTATTGAGGGTAAAGAAGGTCCTAAAGGAGAAACAGGAGACAGCGGTGTTTATTTAGGTTCAATAGAACCAACGGATCCAGATGTTAATGTATGGATAGACCCGAATGGAGAGGCAACTTTTGTTCCTCAAAATCATTATGGGACTGAAGTTCCATCAAACGAAATTGGTGTAGATGGAGATTTATATATTTTAATTGAAGAATAATTACACAGAACTATTGACAAATAGTTCTTTTTTTGATATACTAATATAGGAGGATGAAAGAATGGCAGACGGAAGATACAGTAATATAAGAGTATGGAATGGCTCTTCTTGGGTTCGTCCTAGTGAAATGAGAGTGTGGAATGGTTCCTCTTGGGTAAGTTATGGTTCCCATACCAGTAGCAACTCTAACCAAATCAGAACTTGGAACGGTTCGTCTTGGGTGAATATGTTGTACACAAAAGGTTCACAGTTTTCACATTACAGTTATGGATTTGGGGATTGGGTTGTATTTTGGCCTAATGCCAATGGCCTATGGAGTCGCTCAAATAACGCAAGTTTTTCAAGTACAAACTTTAACTGTACTGTACCGCCAGGAGAAGCGTCTTGGGATACATTATCTTGGGACTTGTTGGACTGGAATAATTATAATGGATATGGTTATGCCACTTCTCATTTAAACTATCCCAATGTATGGAGAGACTTCTATTTTAGATGGCCTAATCATAACAAGTGGATACACAATATAGTATTTACTTCATGTAGTTCAAGTATTTGGCAAGGATGTCCAGCGCAAACAGAATTTTGGGCCGGAGATAGAGGAACCTATATAGGAACATATAGTTTCACAAATCCTGGAGCTATGAATACAGTATTTTATACCACTGGAATTGATTACAAACCAAACGGAGGTATTAAAAGTATTACATTAGCCATTTATGATGGAGATGGATGGAAACGAGGAGGAGCGTCTCTTCGTATGAGGGCTACAAAAATAGAAGGTGGAGATGCTACATCTACTGCTGTTTATACAACCGTATGGAATAGATAATTATTAAGGAGGAAAACAATGGCACTAAAAGTAAAAAAACTAACAATGCCTTATGGTGTTGAGTTTAGTGATTTATATTTTAAACTAAACAGATTATCTTATAATGATGAAAGTAAAGAATTATATTTTGCTGGAGCGTTTTATATTAGTAAAGAAACAAGGGATCAAGGATTACGCCCTGTTGAAAATGGAGTGTTATGTGAAATCTTAACACTTGAAGACAAAACAGTTAATCTATATGAATATGTATATAACTACATAAAAGAAAAAGCCAAAGAAGTAAGCGAAATGACAGATGAAGAAATAGCTGAACGTAATAAACTATTACAAGCTGCTGGAATGGAACACAATGGCCCAATTACAGATTTAGTTAATCCAAATTATAAGATATTTTTAGACGCAGAAGACTGCTAATTGAAGAGAGCTTTTAACAGGCTCTCTTTTTATTTTTGTGCTCTTCGGACTACTAATAGTATAGGAATATTAACTATAAAATAAACAGGAGGGATAGGATGGAGGACATACAAATAAAGTCAATGAAAGACGAGAGTGGTAAAAAGTTTTTTCCTTTAACACACAGTGATGCTGTAATAGACAACAATGGAAAAAAATTAACCGATACATTAAATACAAAATTAAGTCCAGAGAACATTAAAGCTGGGAATGCCGTAGCAATAACAACAGACCAAAATGATATTACAATAGACGTTACACTACCGGAAGCAATAAATATTATTAACAATCTTGAAACTAACTATTCAGGTCAAGGTGCGTTAGATGCCTATCAAGGAAAGGTTTTAAAAGAGAGCATACCTGTCATAGCCAATGATTTGGAAACCCCAGATGACAAGAAGGTTTTAAGTGCCTACCAAGGTTTTTTATTAGGTAATAGGGTAGTTCCAGAAGGTGGCGCAACCGGACAGGTATTAAAGAAATCCGGAGATGGAAATCATGAACTTGAATGGGGAGATGCCGCAGATCCTAACGCAATAGTTGGGGATGGTTCTATAATGAAAATTGTAGAATTGACTTATGCTGAATATAAAACCCTAGAAGAGGCTGGCGAATTAAGAGAAGACACAGAATACCACATCTCAGATTTAGGGGGAGACCCTGACAATATAGTAAGTGGTTCTGGAATATCAGAAGCAGAAGTTCAAGCCATGATAGATACATCTATTGATACAATAGAGAGCGCCCTAATTCCTACCGGTGGAACAAGTGGTCAAGTATTAAAGAAAGTTGATAATACAGACCATAATGTGGAATGGGGGGACGCAGCCGATCCTAATGCTATTATAGGAGACGGAACTATTCAAAAAATTGTTGAATTGCCTTATAATGATTATATTACATTATCTGACAAAGGACAATTAGATGAAGATACAGAATATCACATAAACGATTGGACAGAAACAAGCGCTAATGAAATCAAAGCTAATCAAATAACTATGAATAATGGAACAGACATCGAAACTATTGTCAATGATTTAGATAGTCGCGTTATTACAAATACTAATGACATTGATTTAATTAACGAAGAAATTGAAACTATAAGCACAAGCATCGATACTGTTAACGGGGCTGTTAATTCTATTAACGAAACTTTAAATACAAAAGATATTGTGGATGATGGACAAAATACTCGACTAGACATAGCTGAAGGCAATATAGATTCTATCGTTAATACAGTAAATAGTCAAGCTAGTTCCTTGAGTACATTAACAACTCGCTTCAACAATTTATCAAATACAGTAAGTGGAAATATTATGACGGTATATTCAACTGCTTCTTCCAAAGACGATCCAAGAAGTTTTACTTTCGGCAGCGGATTATATTTAGTATTAGCACAAGTAAATGGTAATCATATGGGACGTGTAGACATGGTATATGGAGCTGGCACTTCTATAGCTGGATATACAACAATAAAAGAACCAAGTAGTAACGTATTTTTTGAATATAGTACTAATAGCATAAAAATTAGCTCTAATTATACTTGTATGATTAGAATATTAAGGATGCCATAAGGAGGGATAGACCATGATAATAAAGAATGGAAAAAGAATTGATGGGCTTGGCGATAGTATGCCAATTGGTTCTATCATTGAATATGGTGGAACAAATATCCCTGATGGATGGGAAGAGGTATTGGAAGATAGTGAAAAATTAGTCGTAAAAAGAGGAACAAATCTATTACATCCACATTCTTGGGCACCTCAAAATGGTAATAGAGCAATAACCACATATATAGAAAATGGTTTTAACTTTGCGTATATTGAACCCTTGATTGGAAGTGGTGAGGGATATTACACTACAGAAATTACTTTAGAAAAAGGAAAAACTTATGTCTTGCGTTTTCAGGCTAGTGATGGGGTGGCGATTGGCAACGTTCGTTCCGCAAAAGTATTGGCTGATATTGATGACAATTATCAAGAATGGGAAAGACGTACTAATGGATATGATTATGTTATTGAGCCTGCAGAAGAAGAGTGGACCTGTTTAAGAATATGGGTTTCGAACTCTCAATCTACATCTAACGGTGCTGACAGTGGTAATATATTTAACTTTATGCTTGTAGAATTAACCGAAGATTTTGAAGGGGGATACGAGCCTTATGAAGAACCACAAATTTTAGTACAAAAAGACGAAGATACTTATAGTGTTTTCAACCCTTATCAAAAACATATGCTTTGTGCCTATTTAAGCACAGAACAAACCTTAACAACCAATTCTGACCAGAGATCAAAAATACCTTTAGATAAATATGCCATGGTAGGACATAAGTTAACTTTCAATCCCAATAACAAAACAGTTGTGATTGGAGAAGGGGTAAGGAAAGTTAGAATTAAGGGTTCCATTATGTATTCGCAACCAGCAACACAAAACAACAGAGCATTAGATATAGCAATTAACGGAGTGTCAAAAAGTCAAAAACTAGAAACACTATACAACACAGCAAGAACATTTGGTACCATAGAAATGGAATTGCCTATTGTAGAAGTATCTTCAGGAGATATTGTTAGTTTGTTAATTAGAACTGTTGCTCAAACCGGCCAGTCTGTAACCGTATATGATGGCATGGGAAGCACATATTTATGTGTTGAAGTATTGGAATAGGAGGTAAAATATGAAAATAAAGAAAACTTATCAAGGAGCAGTACCTCTTAATAGAATTAGTAATCAAGAAAACGTTAGTGAGCTAAATACATATAGTACACAATATTTAAATACAAAATCAACTTACATAGGATTTAATGAACCTGGTAAAGAAGAGCAAGTATGGATTCAAAAAGGTAAAAATATGTTTAACCATCGAGATCTATTAACCGTAGGATGGTTGGAACAACATGGTACAGAATTTGTTTTTAATGATGTATTTTATTATAGTGAAATTAAAGTAAAATGCCAATTTAAAATTGGAGCATCTTATACGGCTTCTTTTAATATTAAAGAACAATCTATGGCTACTACTGCCACTGTTGTGGTGTATTATACCGATGGTTCAATATTAGAAAAGAACTTAGATGTTTATAATACAGGACGTCATTTTATTACATTTATACCGACAAAAGAAGTAAGGGACATAGATTTAAGATTTTTTAGATTAAGTAATAATACAACTTCAAGAACTGGTAAAGTTGATGAAATACAAATAGAGCATGGCGACAAAATGACTGAATATGAAATATACGCAGAACCAGTGGTTTACTTAAGAAATGCTGCTGGGTTATATGAACCATATATTAAAAATCGAGTTCATATAGGATATGACAGACCGTTAAATGGAGAAGAGGTCTGGATACAAAAAAGTAAGAACTTATTTAATATTCATAATCTTACTATGGTAACTGGTTCTGTTGATAACGCAGCAGGAATCATAACCGTGAACAGCTATAGCAATCAAGCAAAACCAGTTTTAAGATGTTTGGCTCCTGGTCTAGTGGCAGGGAAAACTTATATCTTATCAGCAACTACAACCTGCGATCAAAATTACATATATTTGGCTGGAAGTTCTTCTATATGGTATTTTGGTGTACCAAGAAAACTTACCCAAGCTGAACTAGATAACTATATATTATTTTATGGATGGAACAATAAAGATGGTATTACATCTACGATTAGTCAAATACAAATTGAAGAAGGTACTTGGATAACAGAATATGAACCATATATAGAAAATAAGATTTATTTAAAAGATGAAAAAGGACAATACATTAACTTCTATAATGACGAAGTTATATTGTATGATAAAACATCTGGCAGTAACGCAACTATTACTCTTTTAGACGATGCTAGTAAATATAAAGATTTAGAAATTATATTTAATGCTGAAGGAGTGTATAATAGCATGAAAGTATCACGCCCAAATAATAAGCTGATTTCATTAGATGCCAATGTGTCATTTGGAGATGATAATTATATCAAGGTATCTAAGTGGGAGATAGTGGGTAATACAATTCATCTAAGAACCGCACATGCCTATAGATTAAACGCATCAGGCATTAGTGATTTTGCTACTAATACTTGTCAAGTATTTATTACAAAGGTAATAGGACATAAATAGGAGGGATAGAACATGGCAGATATAAATATTAAAATATTAAAAGACGAAAATGGCGAAAAGTTCTTCCCTTGTACTTCTATCAAAGGAGTGATAGGAGAAGAATATGTTCATTCTGTTTTTCCAGCTTCTGAGATAGAAGCCGGACATTTTGTGATTACTCATGAATATCTTAAAGAAGAAGAATTATTAAATAAAATCATAGGAATTAGTTTTCCCAATGATATCACCTCATCGGCACAATCGTATTTAAAATTAAATGAAGGAGAAGAATACCCTCTTATGAATGAAGGAGGACTTACTCCTTTAATATTAACAGACCTAAAGAATGTAGTTTGTTTTATTATGAAGAAAGAAGATAGTTGGCAACTTGTTAAAACTGGTGCTGCTGGAAGTGCTGGCGGAGGTGGAGGACATGTTATTGTAGATGAAGAATATAATATAATGCCTCAACGTTCATTATTACGATTTGCTGGGCTAAGTATTTCAGATGATGAAGTAAGAGACGCTACAGTAATAGGAACCCCAAAACTTATTAGCAACTTAACAACAGAAACCGAAGGGTTGGGACCATTAGATGCTTATCAAGGTAAAGTATTGAATGATAAAATACCAGAAGTTGTAGATGATATCACTTCTACAAGTGGAATTAAAGCATTGAGTGCTAATCAGGGATATTTGTTAAATGGAAAGTTTAATAGCTATCTTCCATTAAGTGGTGGAACTTTAACTGGGAGATTGACTACGGCAGAACTACATGTTAAAGGAGATTGGTTTTGGGAAGGTACTAAAAATATTCTATGTGTTCCTAGTGACAATAATCAGGAATGGAGTTTTGACATAGGAAGCGATGGAGCCGGAGGAACTTCAGCACATACAGGTTCATACGCACAATTTTGGAGTATGAAAAACCAAAATACCATTATTTCGTTCCATAACGACGATGACCTAGTTAATATACCAAACGGAAAGTTACACATACATCCACAAAATAGTTGGCATGAAGGGAATAATTATGATTTACGTTTAGGGAATGCGGGTGGTAACCATTTAGACTTAGGATATGATGGTATGCAGGCTAAAAACAGTAGTAATGGTCCTGCTAAATTGTTCTTTCAATACAATGGAGGACAGACACAATTTGGACGAAGTGGAGCTGATTCTGGCATTTATGTGTATGGAGGAATTACAACTACTGGTGTAAATGATTTTATATCATCAAGTAATGAGATTAACATGATTGGTAGTAACTATTCCAGAGGAGGAGAACTATATTTCAATTATCGTGGAGCTTCTAGTGCCGTAACGGGATATAATTTTTGTAATGGAGCTGGTTCTACAAGTGGAGTATCTTTAAAAGCAAACCATATGTATGCGGACGGAGGCTACTTGTATTCAGTATGTAATGGACACACCTTCTCGGTTGGCTCGCAAAACAATGGTTGGTGTCATTATAACACTACGGCGCCTTCACATTGGTTTAATAAACCAGTAGCAGTTAGCGGAACTATTGTAAAAGGTTCAAGCTATAATGTAAATGTTCCGGGAGTATTTGTTCAAAGTGCCTCATCTACACCTACCGCCACTCAAACCGGAGATATCTGGTTTATACCATAGAGCTCAAAAGGCTCTTTTTTATTTTTGCCTTCTAATACATACTATATAATAGAGAAAATAAACAGTAAGGAGGGAAAAATGTGGATGCTATATTAGAAACAGCAAAGACTATTGGAATAGCAATAGCAGAGATTATTTTAGCCGTATATTTTTGTAAGCAATATTTAGACAAA
>JAEIGA010003182.1_pt1 | contig 25826 bp, 19 predicted proteins | sample 9270691 | NCBI WGS metagenome assembly JAEIGA01 (sample SAMN17057246, study PRJNA624740) | gut metagenome | biome: biome; isolation source: fecal sample | host: Bos grunniens | place: China: Xizang | collected 2019
TCCGTTGTAGTTCTTTACGCCTGATTGCCAGTAGGCTACTGCAGGTGCAGGGCGTGTCCAGCACTCGCCTACGATATTGAAATTAGGGTATTCGTCCATGATTGCTTTCACCCATTCGCTGGCAGGTATCATTTCTATATAAGGATAGGTGTCCACGCGCAAACCATCCAAATTGGCGTACTCAATCCACCAAATCGCCCATTGCTTGAAGTATTGCAGCAAGTCTGGGTTCTCTAAGTTCATATCTGGCATGGGACGGTCAAACCAACCACGATTGGACAACTGACGGTCATATTCCGAGGCGTTGATATCGTAGTTAGCAGAGAAGACATTAGGCGTATTGGTAAACTCATCAAACTGATTAATCCAGTCTTGATAAGGAAGGTCTTTCATCCACCAGTGCGTGCCACCGCAGTGGTTAGGCACCATGTCCATGATGATCTTGATTCCCTTCTCGTGAGCTTTCTCCACCATCTCGCGGTAGAGTTCGTTGCTTCCATAGCGAGGGTCTATATGGTAGTAGTCGGAGCAAGCATAACCATGGTACGACCATGCCGCCTCGTTATCCTCTAGGAAAGGTGTCGCCCAAATAGCAGTCGCACCCAGCGAAGATATATGATCAAGTGAATTGATTACACCTTGGATATCACCACCAAAGCGTCCGTGTACATTCTTCTTATTGGCTGCTTCAGCCATACTTGCCAGAGTGTTGTTACTCTCGTCACCATCTACAAAACGATCCGACATGATCAGGTAAATCATATCGCTGGAGTTGAATCCTTGACGCTCACGGCTACCTTCTCGGCGGGTGTGGATTGTGTAATCTACAGAGGTAGTACGCTTGCCTTTTTTGAGGGTGATGCGGTAGGTGCCAGGCTCATTAACTGCTAAGTCCACAAAAAGGTAGTTCGGACTCTCAGCGTTATGCTGTCCCTTAACTTGTAATCCCAAGCATTCGCCTTTCACAATGCGACCTTTGTGCAATTGATTGATAGTAACTTGTGCATCTGCAAGGTCCTCACCATGGAGTAATAGGGTGAGTGGACAAGTCATCTCTGTCCACCAACTTAGTGGCTCGGCGCGATCAATACGAGGCTTTGCTTGCATAGAAAAAGCACTGAATAGTGCTATTGCTAAAAGAATAAATTTCTTGTTCATAATATTGTGTTGTCGTTTGTTATCAAAAAAAAACAGTATATCTATAAGCCGGGTTCTGTACCACATTGGAACTTTAGATCTTTTGGAACCTTTAAAACTCCTAATAGTGGTGTCTATCATTAATCTTGAGCATCGTATTACTACGCACTTCTATTGCTTCCTACCCTCCAGCTTGCGCGAGCAACGCTCAAACACTGGTATACTTGGAATTGCAGCCCATCGTATGCTCGTATCACTTCCTCTTTGCAGATTACTCGTCTCTTTTGCAGGGACCAAACATTGCTGCCTGACGGCCGTTAACCGCGATGGTGCTCTATGCTGCCCGGACTTTCCTCGTCGTAGGGGATTAAAACCGTAGTTTTTCTTCCCTTACTCCGCGATAGACCGATATACTATTTTTATTCGTTGTTATGTGCGCTTCGCGCAAGTTGTTTTTCGTTTTTCGTTACTATCGAAGCTTGCTTCGTATTCTTAGTCTTCTACCGAGAGCTTCGTGAGCTCGAGGTAAGAGGAGCAATTGCGGTCGCCCTAAATCGCAAAGCGATTTCATTGCGACAAGCAAATTGCGACGAAGAGCGGCATACGGGAATCGAACCCGCCTCCTCGGCTTGGGAAGCCGATGCACTACCGATGTGCTAATGCCGCGAATGTGCCAATTTGGGTGCAAAGATACAAAGATTTTTTGATTTAAACAAATCTATTCGTGTTTTTTTTGTAGAAAGTGAAATTTAAAACTAATATGCTTGCATATTCATGATTTTTTTACTATCTTTGCAGCGATAAAATCTTGTACTATGCGTGTATTATTGATTAATGGTAGTCCGCGTGCGAATGGCAATACTAGTATTGCGTTGGCGGAAGTAGCAAAAGTGCTCGAGGCAGAAGGCGTGGAGACAATGACGATTGGTATTGGTAATCAGCCCGTTCGTGGCTGTATGGCCTGCGGCGCTTGTCGCAAAAATAAGACTCATTGTGTGTTCTCGGATGCTTTGTACGATAAGCTTCGTGGCGTATTGGAGGAGGGGATTGATGGTCTGGTGGTAGGTTCGCCTGTATATTACGCGGGGCCTAATGGTTCGTTGTGTGCGTTACTTGACCGCCTGTTTTACTCCTGCGGAGGAATGTTAGCATACAAACCAGCTGCTTCAGTGGCGGTGTGTCGTCGTGGTGGCGCGAGTGCCACTTTCGATCGACTGAACAAGTATTTTACAATTAATAATATGCCTGTGGTATCATCGCAGTATTGGAATAGCGTGCATGGTGCTGCTGCAGGAGAGGCGCTGGAAGATCTGGAGGGATTACAGACGATGCGAACCTTGGGAAAAAATATGGCGTGGATACTCCGTGGACTGAAGCAAGAAGCACTGCCACAGAGTGAGGAACCAAAATTGAAAACAAGTTTTGTAAGATGACACAACAAGAGATTGATCAGCGCGTTGAGAGAGCTGTAGTGCTCTTCAAAAAGGGGTACAACTGTAGCCAATCAGTGTTTGCTGCTTGTGCGGATATGTACGGCATGGATGAAGAAATGGCACTGCGTGTAGCCGCTTCTTTCGGCGGAGGAATAGGTCGTATGCGCCAAACTTGTGGCGCAGCATGTGGTATGTTCTTGCTGGCAGGCCTAGAGAATGGTAGCGTTTTGGAAGGTGATGCAGAAGGCAAAAAGCGGAACTATGCGTTGGTGCAGCACTTGGCGGAACAATTCAAGCAGGTAAATGGCAGTTTGATATGCTCTGAACTCCTAGGTATCGCGCCAAAACCTCAAGAGCCAACTCCAGAAACTCGTACGGAAGCATATTATCAAAAGCGTCCATGCGTGGAAATGGTGGCGAGTGCTGTAAGAATTTATCTAGAATCATTAACCGATATTAACTGATATTAAATGATGAAAAAAATTTATGTACTCATAATTTCCCTGGGTGCTTGCTACGGACTATATGCGTTTAATAAACCTGTTACTCCTGCAAAAGATTTACCAACTTACTATAAATCTATTGACGGTACTAGTGATAAGGCGTTGCTGGGGGCTATCCAACAAGTGGCAAAAATAGGTTATCGAACCGATGATTTTCGTTATGATAGCGTTTGGCTGGCCTTCAAACATACTGATATCCGTCCAGATGGTTATATATGGGAAATCTACAGCACTTGTGTGTTTGAATATGAAAAAGATCGTACCTCCAATACAACTCAAACGGGTGAGTGCAAGGGGTATAACCGCGAGCATGCTATGTGCCAATCATGGTTTGGAACAACTAGTTTGGCGGGCAAAGAGATGAGTAGTAGCAAGAAGAACTCTCCTGGCTCCGATATTTTTCATATCTATCCAGCATCGTATGGTATGAACAGCCGTCGTGGCAATCGTCCTTATGGCGAAGTGCAGAGTGCAGCATACACCTCTGAGAACGGCACTAAATATGGCACATCTGTTACAACCATATCGGTTGCCAACAGCGTTGCAGGGCCTTATGTTGAAGGAAAGATGACTTTGAGTACCAATGTCCTCGAACCTGCCGATGAATACAAAGGTGATATCGCACGTAGTTATTTCGGTACCATGGTCAAGTGGGCTGGAGAATGGGCGTTTAATATGAACGACAATGGCAGAGTAATCTTTGATGCCACTATTGATTTAGATACTCATTATGGTCCAGAGAATAATTATGGTCTCACAGACTACGGACTAGCAATGTTGCTCAAGTGGCACCGCCAAGACCCCGTGTCGCAAAAAGAAGTGGATCGCAATAATGGTATCCAACACACCCAGGGTAATCGCAATCCGTTCATTGATTATCCTTATTTGGTTGAATATCTATGGGGAGAAAAATCGGGTCAAGAAGTGGATATGGATCTCTTGCTCTGCTCTGCCGATGAGCGCTTTCAATTGGATGTGAGCAATGGTTTCCTAGGTGCAGATAATGATATACTGATGGATACTATTTATTGGATGGTCGGTGAAACGGTATATGATATGTCAATTGTACGCCATAATAGTCGTCCTAAATCTTTACCTAAAGCACCGGTATCATGTTCGCTCATTAGTAACATTTTTATGGGATGGACTAATACACCTATTCTCGCAGAAAGTCCAGAAGCACCTGCTATATTATATACAAAAGTGAGTGAGTTACCAATAACGGATGGTAATATGCGCTACTATGCAGTCTTTGCCGAGGTGCTCCAAGAAGCAGAGAAAGAAACGATTACACTCAATAAAACAGACTCTACAGGTTGGATATTAGATGGCTTGAAACAAACGAAAAATAGTACGGATGGAGCATACTGGTTATTGGTGAAGGATGCTACCATAACTTCTCCTGTGGTTGATTTGCAGGCTTTGGATTCTATTTCGATGACGATCCGCAGTTACCAGTCTAAGAAGATAGTGGCAATCTCGGCGGGTGGATCTAACATAGGTCAATTGTCTGCGAATACTAATACCATGCAACGATATGTGTGTGTTGTATCTGGTCTCACGGGTAATCAGGCGTTAAGTTTTACCAGTACGGATGGTACGGCTAGTTATGGACCTGGCGTCTGCGAAATTTCGATTTATCTAGGAGGAGAAAATGCATCTTATACCAACTATCTCACTCATTGCAATACTGATCCTAATTCGGGACTTGATCAGATTGTTTTGCAGAATGATGTGCAGAAAATTCTACACGATGGTAAACTGTATATCCGAGTAAATGAATGTCTATACGATAGTATGGGTAGGGTGGTAAACCAATAAAAAATATGACTTATTAATATGAAACACTTTCTTGCAATCATCGGTGGCGGCCCTGCGGGCTATACTGCCGCAGAAATTGCCTCAAAGGCAGGCAAAGATGTAATTCTCTTTGAACAAACTGCGTTGGGTGGCACATGCCTAAATGTAGGATGTATCCCTACTAAAACATTGCTTTATAGTGCAAAACAATATTACAATGCTAAAAACGCAACAAAGTATGGTGTTAGCGTAGAGAATGTAGCCTTTGATTACGCTAAGATTGCGCAGCGCAAGACCAAAGTGGTGCGCAAACTAGTGGCAGGTATCAAGCAAAAACTCAATAATGAGCATTGCACAGTGGTGATGGGTGCGGCTACGGTAGTGTCTCGCACCGACGAGCAGGTGATCATCTCCTGTAATGAGGAGCAATACGAGGCAGAGAACCTATTGATATGCACGGGTTCGACTAACTTTGTGCCACCTATCCCAGGTGTGAAGGATAATCCTGCGGTATGGGATTCAACCGATGCTTTGGATAGTAAGGAGTTGCCAGCATCGATGATCATCGTGGGGGGGGGCGTGATAGGTATGGAGTTTGCGACGCTGTATCAAGAACTAGGTGTGCCTGTGACCGTGATAGAGGCGATGCCTACGATCTTGCCTAACTTGGATCAAGAAGTGGTAACCATCTTACTAGAGAAATACCGCAAGGCGGGTATTCAGATATTGACCGACACGAAAGTGACTGAACTACAGGGAAATAAGGTGCTGACAACCAATGGAGAATACGAGGCGGAGCATATATTGGTGTCGGTAGGTCGTCGTGCGAATATGCAAGGCTTGGATGCTTTGAGCGATTTGGAGATGTTCCGTGGTGGTATAGTGGTGGATGAGTTTATGCGCACGAACTTGAAGAATGTGTATGCAGCAGGTGATGTGACGGGTAAGATTATGTTGGCGCATGTGGCTAGCCGTCAGGCAGAGGTGGCAGTTGGACGCATGCTCAAGCAGTTGCCACTGCAGCGTATCGCATATAACGCAATCCCTAGTGTGGTATATACTAATCCAGAAATAGCGTGTGTGGGTCTGACAGAGAAAGATCTCAACGAGATCAAGGAGGGCGATTTTGCGCCTTCGATGTCTACCGACGAGCCATTTGTGCCATATGAGGTGCATAAGTTGCCAATGACTTATTCGGGTCGCTTTGTGGCTGAGAATGAGGGCGAGACAGGCTTATGTAAAGTGATTGTGGATAAGCGCAGCAAGACGGTGATGGGTGTGCATATGATAGGCAATCCATGTTCGGAGTTTGTGGCAGCAGCAAGTTTCGCAGTGCGTATGGGATATACGGTAGGCGAGTTCAAGCAAGTCGTATTCCCTCATCCTACCGTGGCAGAGGTACTGCGTGAAGTGATTGCAGAATGCTAGATATAACTAGCCCAGAAGAAATGGAAAGACAAGAAAAAGTATTAAAATACCTAGAAGCGCATCAGATTCCATTTTACTGCTACAATCACCCCGAGGGTAAGACCATCGAGGAGGCGAAACGCTGGTGGAAGGATGATGGTAGTGTACATTGTAAGAACATCTTTATGCGTAATCATAAGGGCAATCAGCACTATTTGATATGCTTTGATTGTGAGTATGATTTGGCGATACACGATTTGGAGCAACGCTTGAAGGCGTCGCTAGTGGCGGCAGGGCAAAAGGCCCCAGGAAAATTGTCGTTTGCCAGTCCTGAGCGTATGATGAAATACTTGGGGTTGGAACCGGGAAGTGTGAGTCCGTTTGGCTTGATTAATGATGAGGAGCATCATGTGATTTTGTTCTTGGATAAGAACCTAAAAGAGGCCGATAGCTTGAGCTTTCATCCAAATGACTGCCGAGGAACGGTGGTGATTGCGAGTACAGATTTTGAGCGATATCTACAATGCGTGGGTAACCAAGTGGAGTGGATAGAATTGTATTAATCAAATAGTAAAGTGATATATGTCAAATAAGGGAAAAGAAGCTTGGCGTGTGCTGAAGTTTGTGCTGTTTTCTGCGAGTGCAGGCATCATTCAAATAGGTTCGTTCGCTTTGCTCAATGAGTTGGCAGGCTGGAAGTACTGGCCTTGCTACTTGATATCGTTGCTGCTGAGCATATTGTGGAATTTTACATTCAATCGTCGTTATACCTTTAAATCGGATGCTAATATCACGCGAGCAATGCTGCTGGTTTTGGCGTTTTATGCAGTGTTTACCCCAACAACTACACTGTTGGGTAATTACTTGGCAGAGGATTTGCTATGGAATGGATATCTGGTGACTGGTATCAATATGGGACTTAATTTGAGCCTAGAATACCTCTATCAGCGTTATGTGGTTTATCGCAACAAGATAGACAATAGATAATTACCTAAAATACTCTATTTGACTGATTCTAACGATGTTACTAACACTACTAATATCACTTATACTTCTCGCACAAGGTAAGGCAGATTTCACTCTGAAAATCTATCGTGAGTTGTTGCGTGTACTTAGCGAGAAGGGTTATCAATTTCTGACTTTCGAGCAATATTGTCAGCTTAAAGGTGCGTTGCCTAAGAAATTTATAGTTCTTCGTCATGATGTGGACCTTAAAGCGCATAATAGTTTGCTAACTGCTCAAATAGAACATGAGTTGGGTATTTGTGCATCTTACTATTTTCGAGTGGTGCCACAGAGCAATCAGCCAGAAATTATTCGTGCTATTGCAGAGCTTGGTCACGAGATAGGTTATCACTACGAGGATATGGCTTTGAACAATGGTGATGTGAATGCGGCTATTAGGCATTTTTATAAGCAGTTGACATATTTTCGTCAATTTTATCCCGTTCGCACAGTATGTATGCACGGTGCTCCTACTAGCCAATGGGATGGGCGAGATTTATGGAAACATTATGATTATCATAGTTATGATATCATAGGAGAACCATATTTTGATGTAGATTTTTCGCAAGTGTTCTATTTGACGGATACAGGGCGTTGTTGGGATGGCTACAAGGTATCGGTTCGAGATAAAATCCCGATGTACCAAGATCAGTGGACTGAGCAAGGTTTGACCTATCATCATACGGCAGATGTGATGACAGCAGCGGAGTTGGACACACTTCCCTCATGCATCATGATCACTACACACCCCCAACGATGGAGTGATCAACTGCTGCCTTGGGTAAAAGAATTACTACTACAAACAGTCAAAAACACCATTAAACGGTTGTTTTTTGTCAAATAATTAGCAATTATTTGTGTAGCTAAAAAAAAAGTAGTATCTTTGCACGGATATTATAGAGTGGGCTAGTTCCTTACTAAAAAACTTAGAACTTTAAAACAACAAAATATCATGGCTAAAAAAGAAATTCAATTCTCGCTTGTTTATCGCGACATGTGGCAGAGTAGTGGTAAGTATGTACCACGCAAAGATCAATTGGCTAAAATCGCGCCTGTTATCATTGATATGGGCTGTTTTGATCGCGTAGAAACCAACGGTGGAGCGAGTGAACAAGTGAACTTGCTCTATGGAGAGAATCCTAATCAAGCAGTTCGCACTTTCACCAAGCCTTTCAACGAGGTAGGTATCAAAACCCACATGCTTGATCGTGGTCTCAACGCATTGCGAATGAACCCAGTGCCAGCCGATGTGCGCAAACTGATGTATAAGGTAAAACATGCACAAGGCGTAGATATCACCCGTATCTTTTGTGGTCTGAACGACCCTCGCAATATCATTCCATCTATCAAATGGGCGAGAGAAGCAGGTATGACTGCGCAAGCTACCATGTGTATCACTTATTCAGAGGTGCATAATGCAGAATACTATATCAACCTAGCCGAAGATCTTATCGCCAACGGTGCGCAAGAGATCTGCCTCAAGGATATGGCGGGTATCGGCCGTCCAGCTATGCTAGGTACAATCGTGGCAGCTATCAAGGAGAAACACCCAGATATCATCATCCAATACCACGGACATAGCGGTCCAGGCTTCTCTGTAGCTAGTATGCTTGAGGTTGCTAAGGCTGGTGGTGATGTGCTGGATGTGGCAATGGAGCCACTCAGCTGGGGTATGGTTCACCCTGATGTGATAACTATCCAATCCATGCTCAAAGATGCGGGCTTCCTCGTGAAGGATATCAATATGAAGGCTTATATGGAGGCACGCTCGCTCACCCAAGAGTTTATCGACGACTTCCTCGGCTACTGGATCGATCCTCGAAACTCCAAGATGACTTCGTTGCTCGTTGGCTGCGGTCTTCCTGGCGGTATGATGGGTTCGCTCATGGCGGATCTCAAGGGTATGCACGCTGCAATCAATGCTAATCTAACCAAGCGTGGCAAAGCAGCCCTCAGCGAGGACGAATTGCTAGTAGAACTCTTTGATGAAGTACAACGCATCTGGCCTATGCTAGGTACGCCTTGTCTCGTGACCCCATTCTCACAATATGTAAAGAATGCTGCCCTCATGAACCTTTATAGCAAGTCTATGGAGGAGAAACCATTTACACGAATGGACCCTGCTATGTGGGGTATGATTCTTGGCAAGTCGGGTAAACTCCCTGGTACATTGGCACCAGAGATCATCGAACTCGCCAAAGAGAAGAATATGGAGTTCTATACAGACGACCCACAAGCTCTCTATCCAGATGTATTGCCACAATTCATTGCCGAGATGGAGAAGAACGGATGGGATCGTGGTCAAGACGATGAAGAACTCTTTGAGTTTGCTATGCACGAGAAGCAATATCGCGAGTATAAGTCCGGTCAGGCCAAAGAGCAATTCAATAAAGACCTCTTTGAGCGCATAGAGAAAGCGGCTGCCGCTGGTCAACCCGTTAAGGTGCTCACTGCGGCCGACAAACGCGCTATCCTGCACCCTAATGCTGAGCCATTGGAGGCAACGCTATCGGGTAAAGTCATGTGGGAACTTGATTTCAACGAAGATAGCAAAGCGCCAGCATTGGGTACATTCTATAAGCAAGGCGATGTGGTTTGCTACTTGCAAACGCCTCATGGTATCGAACCAATCCGTGCGTTTGACCACTGCCGCGTGGTGTCTATTGAGAAAGAGCAAGGTGCTACTGCCGTTAAGGGCGATGCACTCTGTTGGGTAGAGAAGGCGGATCTCGTAGAGGAGGTGATTGAGAATGTTAAAGATGTTGCCAAGAAAGTAAAGGATGCTATCAAACAGGCCGTTAATAAAGCTGATACCGAAGTGATTGAAGGTAAAGATAGTAAATGGAAAATGACAAAAAACCATAAATAAATCATGAAAAAACACAATTTTAATGCGGGACCAAGTATCCTGCCACAAGAAGTTATCAAGCAAACAGCTGATGCTATTATTGATTTTCAAGGCGAAGGTTTGAGCATTCTGGAGATTTCTCACCGCGCTAAGTATTTTCAACCAGTCCTTGATGAGGCTGAGGCGCTAATGAAAGAACTTCTTAGTATTCCAGAAGGCTACCGTGTGATTTTCCTCGGTGGTGGTGCTAGCATGCAATTCTGCATGGTACCTTTCAACTGCTTAGAGAAGAAAGCAGCTTATCTGAATACAGGTGTGTGGTCTAAGAAGGCTATCAAAGAGGCTAAGGCTTTTGGCGAGGTAGTGGAAGTGGCTACTTCTGCGGCAGATAACTTTACTCATATCCCAATGGATTTCGAAGTACCACAAGATGCTGACTACTTGCATATTACTACCAATAATACCATCTATGGTACTGAGATTAATGACGAGAAACTGCAAGCAATCTATGAGAAGAAAGGCAATGTGCCTTTGATCGCAGATATGTCTTCTGATATCTTCTCTCGTCCTATTGATGTGAGCCAATACGATATGATCTATGGTGGTGCACAAAAGAACCTTGCTCCTGCAGGTGTGACCTTCGTAATCGTGAAAGAGGCATTGCTCGGTAAGGTTAGTCGTTATATCCCAACTATGCTTGATTACCGCACACATGTGGAGAATGGCTCTATGTTCAATACTCCTCCTGTATTGCCAATCTATACTGCATTGCTCACCCTTCGTTGGTTGAAGGCTAATGGTGGTCTTGAGGCTGCGCTCAAGCGCAACATCGAGAAGGCAGAGGTGATTTACAAGGCTATTGATGAGAGCAAGATCTTTGAGGGTACAGCAAAGAAAGAGGACCGTTCGCTGATGAATATATGCTTTGTTTTGAAGCCAGAGTATGCTCATTTGCAAGACGATTTCTTTAAATTTGCTACAGCTAAGGGCATGGTAGGTATCAAGGGACACCGTCTCGTAGGTGGTTTCCGCGCAAGTACGTACAACGCTTTGCCACTAGAAAGCGCAGAAGCACTCGTAGCTTGCATGAAGGAATACGAGGCAACATTATAGTTCATTTATACAATAATTGATGATAGGAATCTTTAATGATAATTTCCCTCCAGTTTTGGACGGAGTAGCGGTCACTGCACATAATTACGCCTACTGGTTGAATGAATCAGGGCATGATGTCGCTGTGGTCACGCCATATGCTCCCAATATGAAGGAGGTGATTGCTGCTGCATCCTATCCATTTTACCGCTATTTCTCGGTACCGATTCCGTTTAGACCTCCATATAGATATGGAATACCTTATATAGACATGCCATTTATGCGCCAGTGGAGAAAGATGGGTTTTGACTTGATACATGCTCATTGTCCTTTTACCACTGGTACATTGGCATGTCAAATGTCTAAGCGACAACAAATACCGTTGGTTGCAACTTTCCATAGTAAATACCGACAGGATTTTGAGCAGAAAGTACGCAGTAAGGTGGTTGTGGATTGGATGATGAAGAAGGTGATTAACTTTTACAACCAAGCAGATGAGGTGTGGATACCACTACCGGCCGTAGAGGAGACATTACGCGAATATGGCTATAAGGGCCATGTAGAGGTTGTGGAAAATGGCAACGATTTCTTTGCTCGCAAAGCACAAGTAGCGGTCATGCGTGGTGCTATGCGTGAGGAGTTAGGTATGATGCCATATGAAACGATGCTTCTCTATGTGGGACAACATATTTGGGAAAAGAACATAAAGTTTATTCTTGAATCACTTGCATTAATAAAGGATAAGCCATTTCATTTCTTCATGGTCGGGACTGGATATGCTGTACATGATATTCGTAAGATAATAGAAAACTTAGGATTATCCCACCGTGTGACGCTGTTGGGTTCTATACAAGACCGTGAACGACTCAAGCGTGTATATGCGGCTGCCGATTTGTTTTTATTCCCATCTCTATATGACACTTGTGGATTAGTAGTGCGCGAGTCTGCGGCGATGCATACGCCATCTATCTTACTACGAGAGTCAACGGCTGCTACAGCTATTACAGATGGAGAAAATGGATTCCTTACACACAATGATCCTGCTGATTTTGCGCAGCAAATAACTTATTTAATGAATCATCCAGAGGAACTGAGACGGGTTGGCGAGAGAGCTTCAAAAACAATCTCTCGTTCTTGGGAAAGTGTGATTGAAGAAGTTGCTTTGCGCTATAGAGATTTGAAAGAGTCTTACCGTTTTAAACATGGTAAGTAACAAAATGAAATAATAAAGACCAATGAAAACATCGTATTTACTTCTTTTTATGCTTGTACAGCAAGCAATGTCTGTGGTTGGGCAATTGCTTCTGAAAATGGGTATGGCTGCAGAGAGTCCTTTTACTTGGACTTGGCGAAATGTCGGGCATCTCTTTATTAATTGGTACTTGCAGATTGGTATTTGGTTGTTAATCGCTGCTAATGTGTTTTGGTTGTGGTTGCTCAATAAATATGCCTTTTCACTCGTGTATCCATTGACAAGTCTTGGATTTGTTTTCAGCGTGTTGACAGGTATGATTATCCTTCGTGAGCATGTGTCACCTATACATTGGGTAGGATTGGTATTAATTATGGCAGGTTGTTACTGTATTGCTAAAGTATGAGAGAAAATATAAAACAATGGCTAGCCATCGGAAATAGAGCCAATTGGTACTTGTTTGCCATATTTGCCCTATTTATCTTTGGTAAAACATTGCTCTTTGATTATTTTGCTTTTCGAGAATTGGATCTGCAACCGTCTTTTCTAGGTTGGCTATCCAAGACTCTCGTCAAGATGGCAGCTGCCTTTTTCTTTGCGTCGTTTTCATTCTTGTTGCGTGATAAGCGCTGGCTTATCCTTCTTTCTTTTCTTATTGATACGTGGTTTATTGCCAATCTTATTTATATGCGTAATAACCATATCCTGTTAGATGCCGAGGCATTTAATATGTCTAGTAATCTGCAGGGGTATTTTTGGTCAGTACTTATTTATATAGAGTGGAGGATAGATTTACTGTTCTATGGTCTTACGGCAATATTCTGTTTGATCTATCGTTATATTACGAAAACTGCACGCAATTGGCGAGCATGGGTGATTATGATGGCAGTATCTGTTGTTCTGCGTTGTACAGGTGAGTCACTCTATGTGCTTGATCAAAAGAAAGAATTTGATATTTGGCCTTTTATTCGCGAACGTCGTGAGTCAGTATATGGTATGCATTTCCCGACAACGGTGGCTAATACGAGTGTACTCTATTCACCATTGTATATCTTGGCGGATTATTTTTTGATGATCAATGCGATTCTACCGGAGCGTCCGCTGGCAGACGCAGATTACCAAGTGATGACGACACTAGATCATGGTCAAACTACTGATACTTTGCAGTCTCCTCTCATAATTATTCTATTGGAGAGCTTGGAGAATTGGGTGTTGACTCCTCAAATAATGCCTAATCTCTATCGTTTGACCCAAAACGATCATGTGTTTTACGCTAATCGTATTCGTACCCAAATAGTAGGTGCTCCTTCAGCTGATGGACAATTGATTGTAAACACAGGTTTGCTGCCGATCAATGCTGGTGGAACTTGTTTATATTACGGTAAAAATACCTATCCGGCTGTGATGTCCCTCGCACCAGATTCTACAGTCTGTCTTTTACCTCATAATTTACGCGTGTGGAACCAAACTGAGATGTCACCTGCGTATGGATATGATACAACAATTTGTTACAGTGATATAGACACTATTTTATTTCAGAAACTGAACTCGCTGATTGATGATGGAGTACAATATATACAATGTATCACCCAATCTACGCATGCTCCGTTTGTAAGTGAAAAATACTCCCATTTGCCTTTGTCAGATGAGATGCCATGGGTAATGTATAATTTTATTCGTGCTTTCAATGCACTAGACGATGGGTTGGGATATTTTGTGCGCAAATTAGAGTCGGATTCTGTTTTGCAGCAATATACGATTGTTATTACAGCAGATCATAATATATTGCATTATGAGAAGCGTTGTATGATGCAACACTATGCAGACATGCATCATATGGATTTACAACCAATGGATAATAGCTTGCCGTTCATTATCTATTCGCCTAATATACAAGGTAATCCGCGCTACACAGATGATGCCTATCAGATGGATATCTATCCTACTTATATGTCGTTACTAGGCGTTGATGATTATCGTTGGAACGGATTGGGCAAGAATTTATTGAATAATAATACAAAACGCCTCATCCAAGAGAAAGAGGCGTTTGTGCTATCGGATAAGTTGATTAGAAACAATTATTTTTCAAAGTGATTTTCTAAAACCTTGTAGGGGATACAACCATTGGTTAGAATGAGAAACGGACAGTTAGCTTGATTCCGTTTCTTCCCCATGGACCCATTTTACGGCGAGCGTTAATCATTATTGGCTCGCCATTTTCGTTCGTGATTGTGTTACCTGCTGCATCTAATTGTGGCACTTTGTATGGTAACTCATAATCGTTGTATGTGAGACGACGAATATAATCAATACGTATAAACTTCAATATGTTCTCTAGTCCCACGGTTAGTTCCATGTAAGGCAATTGTCCCATAGGCGAGGATGTTCGGAAATTTTCGTTAATGTAAGGTACTTCATCTATATAGTTGACATCGCCTTGTGCATTGGCTCCATTTGTAAAAGTTGCGTGTGGGAAATCATATAAACCTGAGTTGCTTTCTGCGACATGGTAAGGGTTGTTCTTGTTGGTCAAACCTCCGTATATGGCGGAGAAGCTAATCACTTCTCGTAATCTAAGTTTGTTAATTCCTGGAATACGGTTCAAGATCAATCCCTTAAGGTAGTATGTGGCGTGTAACCCGACATAGTAATCCATAAGGAACTCCATGGGCTTCATTAGGTTAAATGCGCGCTGTGCCAAGAAAATACTTGTACTAGTTTGAGGTATATACAACTTAGTGAAAGGAACTTGCTGCCAAATATATCCTCCTTGTAGGCGTACATCTAAATGTCCAAAAGCAGAGAACCAAAATCGCTTATCAACCAAAGCTTCTGTGCGGTTATAGACATACCCTTTACCTCCACTGTGTCGGTCATCCAAATAACCTACATAATGTGTTAGTTTGAATGTAGGTGCATCTTTGTCCATCGCAAACGGACTCTCTATACCCATTCGGTCAATAAAGATACGCGTGCCTGGAGAGTATTTGAATTCCATCATTGCTTCATAGTTTCGATACTGCTTGACGGATGACAAGCTAGAAGAGTAGGTGTCATTATATGGTGTATAGTTGATACAATTATATTGAAGTGCACCTGCAGCTTCGTTATTACTAAAGTCAAAGGCGGCTTTTAAAGTGAAATTATTTTTCCACTCTTTCATATACTCCAACTTAGCATGGAAAACATACTGGTCAAAACCAAGCGTAGGTGTTCCTGTAGGGATAGACATCAAAATATTATCTCGTCGGATCACATCTGTTATTTGTCCGGGCTCTTCTACATCGTATTGTGCACTCAATTGAATATGATGGCGTAATCCATCGTATGGCTGACTTTTATGTTTGTCAAAGGTGTAAATCAGCGTTGCATTGTATTTCGGACGCAAGTCTCCTATTCCGAAAGCTGCATATCCACGGAAGAAGAATTGATCATGTAACTTAGCAGTGGAAGCACCGCCGACACGCAAACGAACACCTTCAAGTTTGTTCCAACTAACAAAGTTATATATAGGACCAATGTCAAATTTTGTTAGGTCTAAATCCCTTGCAGGTGTGGTGGCAATAAACTCTGTCGTAATGGCGTTAACTGCTGCGATAGCACTTGCTAATTTTGGTACTGCTGTCACTTCCTGCACCAATTCATAAACCGAACTTTCATATTTTGTTAGAGGTTCTGGGCGTAGAGTGTCCCATGCTGCAGCTCCATAATGAACAGCTGTCGAATCATTAATCTCAGGCTCTTCTTCGGTAGTCATATTGGAGAATACATTCTGAGGCAGAGGGGATTCAAGATCCCAGCCTGTATAGATCTTGGTCTGTCGTGCTACCATACCGCGCTTTTTGTTGAAAATATAGAACTTGGCATAGGTGGTTGTTCTGTCAGGCGCCCATAGACCATTCTCTAATTGAACATAATTGTGCTCGATGGAATAGTTGCTTGCAAAATTAAGATTGATTTCAGGAGGCACATTGATAGTGTACTTCTTAATGCGGTAAGTAGAGTCGTTTACTATATAGAGGTGTCCTGTAAAACCGTAACTCTCTGAATTGACAGGCACAAAAGCCAAATCAATACATTGATAGCCATCCACCATGATGGTGTCCATAATGTAGTATTGATAGAAGCTGACTGCGACACTTGAGGATAAGGGGGATACGAAACGGTTGTACAACAGATTCATACTGTTGTGATTTATATCAATATCCTTAAAAAGCGCTTTGATGTTTTCATGAAACGAGCCGTATGATATGAGGTCCTCTACACCAAAAATACGCTCTTTTTGTAAAACTTTTTTCTCCCTCTTAGGTGTGCGTTGGTAATATTCGTCGTTTAGATTTTCTCGAATGCTGACCGTTACATTTGGATATACTCCTGTGGTATCTATATACTTCTGAACAAAGGAAAACGGTTTCCAAAAAGGCTTGTTCCAATTGATGTTGATATTATCCAATGCAAAAGACATTCGTGAGTAGGACTGGGCAGTATAGTGATCCAGTGTCTGCACACAATGTGAATTCTTGTTAGCGATAACATCTTTGATAAGATCAACCGCAGGATTTCCACGACGACGATAGCCTTTTTTCTTATTTTTAGGTGGAGTGATTATGACCTCCTGCAATCCATACACATTGGGAGTCAGTAGTATTTTAATATCTGTCTTGCTTTGTCCTTTTGTTATGGTAATTGTTTCCGTTTTATATCCTATCATGTCGATATTAACGACCGTGTAGCCTACTGTATTACTTATCGAAAAGTTTCCATCAAGATCAGTAGTAGATCCAATCTCCGAGGCTACTAACCCCTTATTTGTTGTGGGTTTAAGAAAATATACCTGCACAAAAGGAAGCGTCTCGCCTGTCTCTGCATCTACAACAATGCCGCTTATTGTTGTACGAGAAACCTCCTGTGCAACTGCAGTTATAGCCAAGGTTAGAAGGATGAATAGTATGTATAGTTTACTTTTTATCATTTGTTTCTTTACTCGATTTTGTACTAGTGAATTGTTTGCGCACAATTCAGCCTGCGAAGGTACAACTTTTTTCTGACATACGCAACTAAAAATGCTTATTTGAGTGTTTTTTGTACATAATTTGCATATATCCAAAATTTTTATTACCTTTGCAGCGCAATGGAACATGTATATCATATACCAGAACAAAAACCCAAAGAAACATTTGTATTCTATACAACATTAATCAAACATATGAAAGTTTTAGTAGCAACCGAGAAACCATTTGCCAAGGTAGCAGTGGACGGAATCAAACAAGTGGTAGAACAAGCGGGATTTACCCTTTCTCTATTGGAAAAATATACCAGCAAGCAGCAACTTCTTGATGCTGTAGCTGATGTAGATGCGCTCATTATTCGTTCCGATAATGTAGATGCAGAAGTGTTGGATGCAGCCAAACAACTCAAGATTGTGGTGCGTGCCGGTGCTGGATACGACAATATCGACCTTGCAGCCGCTACTGCGCATAATGTAGTTGCGATGAACACTCCTGGCCAAAACTCCAATGCTGTAGCGGAGTTGGCGCTTGGTATGATGGTGATGGCTGTGCGCAATATGTACAATGGCACCAGCGGTACCGAACTGATGGGCAAGAAGCTTGGTATTCACGCCTATGGCAATGTGGGCCGCAATGTGGCACGCATTGCAAAAGGGTTCGGTATGGATATCTATGCTTATGATGCTTATTGCCCAGATGAGGTGATGATTGCAGAAGGCGTGATTCCTTTGCATAGTGCAGAGGAACTCTATTCTACTTGCAATATCGTTAGCCTCCACATTCCTGCCACCCCTGAGACCAAGGGTAGCATCAATGCGGCTTTGCTCGGTAAAATGCCTAAGGGCGCTGTGCTCGTGAATACGGCCCGTAAGGAGGTTATCAACGAGGACGAGCTGATTCAACATATGCAAGACCATCAGGACTTCACTTATATGACAGATATCATGCCCGCTGCCGACCAAAAGATGCACGAGTTGTTTGAAGGACGCTACTTTGCTACTCCAAAGAAGATGGGTGCTCAGACTGCCGAGGCAAATATCAATGCTGGTATTGCTGCGGCTAAACAAATTGTGGATTTCTTAGTAAACGGTAATACCCGTTTCCAAGTGAATAAATGAGAAAAGTACTGTTCGCGATAGCGATGTTTATTTCAGTGGTTTCCTACGCTCTCCATGTGGAGAGCGTAGGAAACGCTGTGTTATTGGAGAATAATGGAGATACATTGTTTTTATTTGAAAGCAATCCTGAATTACATTCCAATGTCGGAGCGATAGATTGGTATCGTCTGCCAGATACTATTGTGCCATTTTCTACCAAAATGGAGCATTTTTATCCCGAGCCTGGCGAGGGGTATGGCATTAAAGTAAATGGCGAGTGGGAGTACTTTTGGGTGTTGGATTATTCTCTCCTGCGCCCACAAGTCATTGAACTCGTAGCGGTACCTACATGTGAGAATACTCAACTCACACTACAAGGAACCATCCCCTCTATCCAATATACTCGTGTCGATAAGACAGAGCAGGTATATGCGCGTCAGTGTCACGTGATTTATACCAATGCTATGTGGGTTGAGGAACAATGGGAAGATTCGTTGGTTGTAGAACAAATTAACTATACGACCAATATGACAGTAGGAGCGACACCTCTTGCTTCTACTTTTACCATCGTAGATCCCCTTGCACAAATATTAGGAGTTTCTATGGACTCATTAGAATCGGCTCCGATTGAACCTATCGCCATCAAATCTCATCCACTAGCTATTGTTACTACACGCCCTAATGATAAGAGCAATGAGGTGTCGCGCCCTATAGATCCAACTACGCTGATTATGCGCTCGGCTCCATTAGAGGTGGAGTTCAAGGCGAACGCATTGAATGCCGAATACTACGAGTGGGAGCTCTTTAATGGATCGGAATCCATCCTTCGGAGAAGCGAAGCGCAACATAAATATACATTTGAGCAACCGAGTTCCTATCGTGCGACGCTAAAAATGAGCAATAGCCACGGGTGTGAGTGCGAAGCCGAAGATTTTGAGATATCGGTGCCAGTATCTATGCTTAAGGTCCCTAATGTGTTTACGCCTAATGGTGATGGCGCAAATGATGAGTTTCGCGTGGTGTATAGCTCAATTCGAGAGTTTCATTGCTGGATTTATAATCGCTGGGGACATCTTGTTTATCAGTGGAGCGATCCTGCCAAGGGATGGGATGGGACCATTAATGGCAAACCAGCCGCAGAAGGTGCATACTACTATGTGATACGAGCTCTGGGTACAGATGCTAAGTCGGATTATATATCAAAACCTTCATACTCTAAAAAACTCAAAAAGGGTGAGATGCCAGTCGGTGTTTATCAGCTATCGGGTGATATCAATTTGTTGAGATAGTGGATGCGCGCAGGAGTTTGAAAGTTAAGAGATGAAGATAACTAAATCGAAATATTTACCCGAATTGGTAGGACTAACGCTTGCGAAAGTAGATGCAACTTTGGCAACCATGCCTGCTATGGGAGCTATCGACCAGATTAATTGGCCAGATCTCTATTCTGCTGCTCCACAGACCACTTTTACCCTTGCCCATACCGACTATATGTTGTATGTGCGCTACGAGGTTAAGGGTGAACTGCCACTCTATACCAAGACTAATGACCTTGAATTGGTCAATGAGGATGCTTGCGTAGAAATCTTTATTGGTGATACGGATAATACTCACTATTGGAATTTTGAGTTTAACCCAATAGGTGTATGCAATGCCTCTTATCGCAAGGAACGCAAGGTAGATGTTGTGCGTCTTAATTCAGAACAGTTGGCTTCTATCAAGCGCTATGGAAAACAGCTCTGTGCTGCACACTGGACTTTGCTTGTGGGTATTCCATTCTCGTTGATAGATTTGGATATCACGCGTGAGCATGCGCGCCGCGCGAACTTATATAAGTGTGGCGACAAGACTTCGATGAAACATTATGCCTCATGGAGTCCTATCAAAGCAGAAGTTCCTGCTTTCCACTTGCCAGAGTTCTTTGGAGAAATACAATTCTGAACGAAGCGGAACAACACTGAGCGATACAGAACAATATTATAAACAAATATGAAAAAATCAATTCTTACTATGGCTGCACTCGCAGTAACCCTATTGGCAAGTGCCAACCCATTCTTCCATTACAAAGAGTGGAAGACCCCACACGGAACTTATCCGTTTAATGACATCAAACCAGAACACTACATGCCAGCTTTTGAAGAGGGTATCAAGCAAGGTCTTGCTGAGATTGACGCTATTGTCAACAACCCTGCAGCTCCTACCTTCAAGAATACTATTGAGGCGTACGAGAAATCTGGCGAGCTTCTCTCTATGGTAGCTGGCTGCTTCTACAACCTTACCTCTGCTGAGACCAATGACGAGCTCCAAGCTATTGAGATGGAACTCTCTCCAAAGATGTCAGAGTACTCTGCTACTATTCGTCTCAACGAAGGACTCTTTAAGCGTATCAAAGCGGTTTATGACCAAAAGGATAATCTCAAACTCAACCCTGCACAACAAAAGCTCCTTGAGGATATCTACGAGTCATTTGCTAACAATGGCGCAAACCTCAATCCTGAGCAAAAACTACAATACAAAGAGCTCAGCGCAAAGCTTTCTCAGTTGACTTTGAAATATGGTCAAAATGTCCTCAAAGCAACCAATGCATGGACTATGCTCATCACTAATGAGGCTGACCTTGCAGGTCTCAAGGACGACACTAAGGCTATGCTCCGCGCTAATGCTGAAAAGAAAGGTCTTGAAGGCTGGTTACTTGATCTCAAACCAACTACCTATATCCCTGTAATGGAGGATTGCCAAAACCGTGACCTTCGTCGTGAACTCTATACAGCATACAACACACGCGCTATCGGTGGCGAGTTTGACAATACACAAATCATTATTGATATCGTTAATACTCGTCTTGCACTTGCCCAGCTCTTTGAGAAAGCTTGTCACGCAGACAAATCTCTAACAAAGACTTGCGCTGAGAGCAAAGAGAATGTATACAACTTCCTTGATCAACTTCGTGAGAGCTATATGCCAGTAGCTCTACAAGAAGTGGCTGAATTGCAAGAGTTTGCAAAATCTAAGGGCTTCTATGCTACCCTCCAACCATGGGACTGGAGTTTCTATAGCAAACAACTCATGGAGGAGAAATATGCTATCTCTGACGACTTGCTTCGCCCATACTTCCAAAAGGAGAAAGTAGTAGAAGGCGTATTTGGCCTTGCTAAGCGCCTCTATGGTGTTACTTTCAAGGAGAATAAGAATATTCAAGTCTATCACCCAGAAGTGACTGCATATGAGGTCTTTGATGCAAAAGGCAAATTCCTTGCTGTGTATTATGCAGACTTCCATCCACGCGAGGGAAAACGCGGTGGTGCATGGATGAATAACTTCCAAGAGCAATATGGCAAGCATCGTCCACATGTAGTCAATGTGATGAACTTCACCCGCGCTACAGATACCAAACCAGCCCTCTTCTCTTACGACGAGGTAGAGACATTCCTCCATGAGTTTGGTCATGGTCTTCACGGTATGCTCAGCCAATGTCAATATGCTACACAAAATGGTACCAATGTACCACGCGATTTCGTAGAGCTTCCTTCACAATTCAACGAGAACTTCCTCAGCGAGAAGGAGTTCCTTGATACCTTTGCTAAGCACTATGAGACAGGCGAGACTATTCCACAAGAGCTTATCGACAAGATCCAAGCTGCTGCTAACTACCATGTGGCATATGCTTGCGTACGCCAACTTTCGTTTGGTTATCTCGATATGGCATGGCACACCCTGACCGAGCCATTCGTTGTTCCTGAGACCTTGACCGCTTCTGAGGCTGTTATCAAGTTTGGTGACAAGGCTATGGCAGGCGTACAAGTATTACCACTCGTACCTGGCACACAAATGGAGTTTGCATTTACCCACATTTTCTCTGGCGGCTATGCAGCTGGTTATTATAGCTATAAGTGGTCAGAGCTCCTCGATGCAGATGCATATTCTGTATTCAAGGCTGCTAAGGCTAAGAATGGTAGTATCTTTGACAAGAAGGCAGCAGATCTTTATCGCAAGAACATCTTGGAGAAAGGTGGTAGCGCTAAACCAATGGATCTCTACCGTGCCTTCCGCGGTGGCGAACCATCTATTGATGCTCTACTTGAGCGCGATGGAATCAAGAAGTAAAATGTACGATTATTAAGATTTGCTTCTTTTCTTAGGCGGCTTTTCTAACTGACGACTTGCGCTACCCTTGGTATACCCTTGCCGAAGGAATACCGAAAGAATACAATTAAACAAAAAGTGACAAATTTTAAGATTTGTCACTTTTCTTTTGTATACTTCTATTTGCTGAGTATATGTTCGTCTTCTATCTTAATTGAAGAATAATGACAATCCTACGGAGATGTTGATAGGTCCGCTAGGATGCTTGATCTGCTTTTTATCTATCGCAGCTTGTTCAATGATGGTAGGCATGAGGTGTTGAGTGTATGCCGCTTCGGCAAAAACTGCAAAATTAGAGAAGATGAACCATTCCACACCCGCTGAAAAGCGTAGGGTAGGGACGATATGATCATAGTTTGTCATTTCGTAGGCAGGTTCTAATGCTCCTGATACTCCATCAGATAGTATTTCATCTATAGAGCGATTGTATGGCTCAATATTCTTGACTGTGGCAATTGATATACCTGGTTGCACACTTATGAATATATCCCACGGATGGAAATATGGATTCTCATAGAATGACTTAATATCCTTTACCAATGGGAAACGATAACCTACGCTCATGCCAATCTCGTTATACCAAACCTCTCCATTGCGGACATTGGTCCCGTTGATTTTGAGTGAGTCATATTTGTTACTATGGGTGTCATAGGTAATATACACGAATGTACCATAGTTTTTATGATGACGCCAACCCAATCGCATTGCCGAATTGAAGGTTGCGCCCTCTATGCCATTAGGTGTTACTCCTACGCCCAAAACGGTGGGTAGATCCAGCGCGTCAAAGAAGTCACCAAAGGTGTATTTATCTTTTGTTTCAATACTATTTGTAGAAACTTGTTCTGTTGCGTTTTCAGCAAATAGTCCTATGCTTATCACTGAACATAGGACCATTACTAGAATCTTTTTCATAATTCTATACTCAAAATTCTGAATGTTTAATTATCGGCGCATTTGCGCTTTTGCGTTCTCGCGGGCAAGGCGTTGTTGCTCGCGTTGCATAGCCTCCAGACGTGCTGCAAATCCAGATTTTTTCTGATTGCCTTTCTTTTTGGCATTAGCCTCCATCTCTGCTAGCACTTTCTTGTCGTCGATGGCCCAACGGAAGATCATTGTTTGGATGATAGTCATCAGCAAGCTGAGGAAGTAGTAGTAGCTAAGTCCAGCTGCATAGTCGTTGAAGAAGAATAGGAACATCAGTGGCATAAGATACATCATCCATTTCATCATCTTCATCTCTTGACCTTGCGATTGGCTCTGCATGGTGATGTGTGTGTACACGATGTTCACAATGGTCATCAATAAGCAGAACAAACTTAGGTGCGTACCGAAGATAGGAATAGGATGCTCCCATGTCAATATTGCATCAAAGGTCGAGAGATCTTCTGCCCAGAATAATGATTGTCCACGCAACTCAATTGCGGTAGGGAAGAACCAGAACATCGCCATCAATACAGGGAATTGGAACAACATTGGTAGACAACCAGACATTGGACTTACACCAGCCTTCTGATACAAGGCCATAGTGGCAGCTTGACGCTCTTGCATCTTCTCTGGTGGGAATTTAGCGTTAATCTCATCCAATTGTGGTTTCAGCACACGCATCTTAGCGCTTGATTTGTTAGAAGCCCATACCAATGGCAATAGGATCAATTTGATTACTAGGGTCATTAGCAAAATTACCCATCCAATATGCATACCCCATGAGGTGAACAAATCAAACATAGGGATTACCAAGATTTTGTTGATCCATGCTACGATCTTCCATCCTAATGGCACCAATTCATTCAGGTGAAGTTTCTCTTGGCTTGGCACCTCCTTGTCGTATGCTTTCAAGGTGTTGTAGTGGTTAGGACCTAGGTAGTAGCGTAAATCTGTAGATTTCTTACCTGTGATATCAAATGGAAGACTAGTACTTGTTTTATACTCTTTGATATAGCCTGAGCTTGCATTTTGTGGAGTAGATTCCAATTGTGATGACTCAAATCCATCCTCTGAGATTAGTACGGTGGAGAAGAATTGGTCTTTGTAACCTATCCATTTCAAACGAGCAGATTCTTTCTTTCTATCTGCTTTAACCTCAGATAGTTTTTCTACATCGCCGCCAACAAACATATATTGCAATTGAGCGTATTTCTCCTCAAACTTACGACCTTTCTCTTGTTGTGGAATGAGTTGGTTCCATTGCATTTCTAGTGCTGCCATGTTTTGCGCTAGCGCCATTGGCATGTTATGGGGTTTTACACTCATGTTCACCATATAATCGTCTGCTGCCAAGGTATATACGAAGTCCATATAGCAGTTGTCGATATTGGTGTTTAAGCGCAATATTGCAGTGCTATTGCCTTCGTTATCAATATCCTTGCTAACTACGGTGAAATACAAGTTCTTGGTTGAGATGATGCGACTATTGTTGGTAACTAGCGTGAAGTCCATGCTGCTCTCTTCGCCTTGGAATAGGCATAAGTAATTTACACTATCACCATAGGCTTTGTATTCTTTTAGTTCGGCTTTTCCAATCACACCTCCGTGTAGATTGATACCCAAGCGAACCTTATTATTCTCCAATGTAATGAGCTTATCTTGTCCTTGTGCCGCAGGAGCAAAAGGACCGTAAACAGCAGCAGTCTGTGCAGCCAATTGCTCGGCTGATACTTCTGGCGCAGCTTGTTGGGCTTGTAGTTCTTGAGTGAGTTCAGCAGAGATGCGTTGTGCTTCTGCTTCTTGCAGACGAACGAGTGCAATAGAATCTTGTACGCGTTGACGCTCGGCTAGTTGTTCTTTTGATGGTCTGTTTAAAAATGAGAATCCTACTAGAATGCCTGCGATTAGTAGGAATCCAATCCATGTGTTCTTATCCATTTCGTATTTTTTGTTTTTATTTACTATTTATAATAATAGGTGTACTCATTAACGCATAGTATTTCAACACGCAGCTAAAATTCACCAAAAAACATGCAAAGGTACAAAAAAATATCGAAATATTCAAAAAAATGAAGAAATATTGCATTTTTTTTCAAAAATATTTGGTCATATCAAAAAAAAGCAGTACCTTTGCACTCGCTTTCGAAAAGGAAGTGTGCGGGATGTAGTTCAGCCCGGTTAGAATGCCTGCTTTGGGAGCAGGAGGTCGTGAGTTCGAATCTCGCCATCCCGACAA